>Ga0308157_10000278_pt1 | contig 191822 bp, 181 predicted proteins | sample PhyBR1_FD_201035 | JGI IMG/M metagenome (GOLD analysis project Ga0308157, IMG submission 201035) | Phyllosphere microbial communities from UC Gill Tract Community Farm, Albany, California, United States - DLSLB.R1 | ecosystem: Host-associated > Plants > Phyllosphere > Unclassified | place... | reverse complement strand
TATCGCCTACTTCATTGCAACGTTTATTTTTTATTGGTGGCACCGCTGGAGGCACAAGATTGAGTTTTTATGGACGCGCTTCCACCAGATACACCACAGTCCGCAGCGCATCGAGGTGATCACCTCTTTTTACAAGCACCCGCTGGAAATGACGGTAAACTCTATTATTGGGAGCCTGTTGGTCTATTCCCTGCTGGGATTGAGCCTTGAGGCCGCAGGGATTTATACGGTGTGCACAGCCTTGGGCGAATTCTTTTACCATACCAATATCAAGACCCAGCAGTGGATAGGCTATATTTTCCAGCGCCCAGAGATGCATCGCATCCACCATGAGTATAACAAGCACACTAATAATTATGGCGACATCGTGTGGTGGGATATGCTTTTTGGTACTTATGAAAATCCAAAGGAATTTAAAACTTCCTGTGGCTTTGATAATGAAAAGGAACAGCGGTTAGCAGATATGCTGAAGTTTAGGGATGTTCATAAGGAATAACCAATCCGGACCTTAATTGGTTCGGGCTTCTTTGTAATTAATTCAAGTTATTAGTTTCCTGATTTAGTATTAATCACTCATCCTAAAGACCAATCTCATTTTTTTGGTTACTTTTGACCCAAAACCAAACCATTGAAGATGAAAAAGTTATTACTATTATTCCTGTTTGTGTCAGCAGCTGTTTCCGCCCAAAAGATCAAGGTTAAGAAAGACAAAGTACTGTTTGATGATAAAGAAGTTGCCATACTAAAAGAGGTGGGCGAAGACTATGAATTCTACAGCCTTGACGGTAAAAAACGGTTTACCGCACGCTACAACGGCCTGATGGAAGACAACAAGCCAAAATACCAATGGCTCACGGTAAGCTCTCCGGATGGGTCTCAGGTAAGTGAGATTCCGTACGAGGTATTGCAAACGTCTTTTGATGCTTCCAAGATCGTGATACGCCTGCTTTCGGAAAAATACGGCCTTTTGGATAAAAACGGCATCAACCAGCAGAAGCTGCAGGAGTTTTACCGCGTAAAACGTGAAAACCTGAGCGATAAATACCTTAAAAATGTAACTCTTGCCAAAGAAGAAGCTAAAGCAACACAGGCAGAGCACGCGGCCAAAGTAGGCGCGCTGAGGCCATTTGTAAAAAAGGATGGCACCGTAGTTTCCGGCGGGCAGATGGGTACGAAGGTTATTGGTAAGGTTGTGCCTATTGCCAACTACAAAACCTTTAGTGTAAACGCGCCCATTAAGGTATACGACCTGGACAGGATTGAAGTAGCCAGCGCCGAACTGGTAGATAATGTAGACAATGATGTAAACGTTACGCTTTTCAACGGTACTACATTCAGCTACAGGGCTAAGCGCCGCTATACACAGTCGGACAACACGCTTTTCCTGCAGCAGCTTGTGGAAGAGCTTGTAGCCCGCGACATCACCCTGGGCCGCCAGGCAAAAACATATAATGCCAATGTACATACCGAAAAAGTAAAACTGGCAAAAGAACGCAGCGCCAACTTCTATAACAAGAAGGGCTATGCGATAGATGATAAAGGCAAAAGGTATGAAGGCAAGCTTACGGCTGAATTCCAGATGATCGATGTACATGAAACCGGTAATACCGAAGTGACTGACGCGATTGACCGATACGGAAAGAAAGTAACCATTACCTACCTTAATGAAAAAGGCAAGGAAAGGACTACTACCCTTACAGCTTCTGAAGGCACGCGCTTTTGCGTGACCAACGAAGACGGTTCTGAAACGTGCTATGCAGGGATGAAAGTAAAAGGCGATGCCATGAAGAAGGTTTCGAATGCCATGTCACTGGGCTTTAACAACGCTTACTTTTATGAAGTTGCTTATGAAGATAAAGGGAACATGGTGCTGCGCGACCGCATAGAGGAAGGGGTTTTTGTAATTCGCCTGAAAGAGAAAAAAGAAGGCCAGATGATCGATGGACGCAAGAATGAAAAACTGTCAAAAGAACTGGCAGAATACCTGGGCGGCTGCAAGGAACTGGCCAAAGAAATTGCCGCAGGCAAAATGGACCTGAAAGCAGAAGAGAACCTCATCACTATTATAAAAGAATACAATACCTGCAAGTAAAATAAAAATGGGGCGGTCTCAAAAGTAATAAACAACTACCGGGTGTTCCATTTCGACGATAGGAGAAATCTCTTTTAATCAATATTTTGAGATTTCTCCACTTTGCTATGCTGCGGTCGAAATGGAACTTTTGAGACGGCCCTTTTTATTTCTTATGCTCCGGGGAAATCAGCTTTCCTTTTTTCAAGGAAGGCAGTGGTGCCCTCTTTGAAATCGGCTGTACCGAACGATTCGCCAAACGCCCTGATCTCGGTATTGTAACCATTCTCGCCGTCTTCATAATTGGCATTAATCGCTTTTATCGCGTTGGCAATGGCTACAGAAGAATTCTTCATGATCTTGGCAGCAATGGCTTTGCAGAAGTCAATAAGCTCTGCCTGCGGCACTACATGGTTTACCAGTCCGTACGCTTTCGCCTCTTCTGCAGTTACCATTCCGGCAGTCATTATCATTTCCATCGCACGTCCTTTTCCAACCAATTGCGGAAGGCGCTGTGTACCGCCATAGCCCGGTATTACTCCCAGAGACACCTCCGGAAGGCCCATTTTGGCATTGTCGCTCGCAATCCTGAAATGTGCTGCCATAGCCAGTTCCAGTCCGCCGCCCAATGCAAATCCGTTTACCGCCGCAATTACCGGTGTGCCCAGGTTTTGCACCAGGTCAAAAAGCAATTCCTGTCCCAATGCAGCCAGTTTTTCACCTTCTTCTATAGTAAAGTCGGCAAACTCGGCAATATCGGCTCCGGCCACAAAAGCCTTCTCACCGTTTCCGGTCACGATGATCACTTTCACATTTTTGTCAGCATCAAATGCCTTAAAGGCTTCGTGCAGTTCTACAATAGTGGCTTTGTTCAGAGCGTTGAGCTTTGTAGGCCTGTTGATGGTTATTACGCCGATGCCGCCGTTGCTTTCGGCCAGTATGTTTTCGTAATTCATGGTTTATATCGTATTGTTGTTTGTTTCCATTTCGTTGCCTTCCGGGCTGGTAATCGGCAGCGTTACCAAAAAGGTAGTACCCATTTCCGGCTCACTCTCAAAAGTGATCGTGCCGTGGTAGTTCTCCACAATATTCTTAATGATACCTAATCCGAGGCCCATGCCGCTGGTCTTGGTAGTGAACTTCGGTTCAAAAATACGGTTTTTGCTCTCAACACTGATGCCTTTACCATTATCCTTTACCGCAATTTTTGCCAGGCTGCCTTCACGGTACACGTATACTGCCACCAGCGGGTTTGGCTGGTTCTCATCCAGTGCCTGGGTGGCATTCTTTACAAGATTGGTAATAATACGGATAAGCTGCGTGCGGTCCATTCGGGTAACGATGTATGGTTCGTCGCTGTGGAAGGTGATGTACGGCTCGTTGAATATCTCCAGCGCCAGCTGCACGATCTTAACTACATTGAGCGTTTCGTTTTGCTGTGCCGGCATCGACGCAAAACTGGAAAATGCCGAAGCCACCGCGCTCATGGTATCGATCTGCTGTATCAGTGTTTTCGAATATTCGTCGAGCTTCTTATTGATGTTCGGGTCAGCGGGGTCGAACTTTCGCTGAAAGCTCTGCACGGTAAGCCGCATGGGCGTAAGCGGGTTCTTGATCTCATGGGCCACCTGTTTCGCCATTTCGCGCCAGGCCTGCTCCCTTTCGCTTTGGGCGAGCTTCACCGCGCTTTCGTCAAGGTCTTCCACCAGGTTGTTGTAGGCATCTACCAACAGGCTTATCTCCTGCGGGGAGTCGCCGAGGTCGATCTTTTTATTTTCTTCATTAAGGCGGGTTTCCTTAATGCGCTCACTGATCTCCTTGATGGAACGTGTGATATAACTTGACAGGAAATAGGCAATAATGATGGAAATAAGAAGCATGAACGAGTATACCTGTACAAAACGCATCAGGAAGTTGTTGGTCTCCTTTTCGTAATACCCGTCATCCTCGATATAAGGCAGGTTGAGGATGCCCAGGGGCTTAAACTTATTGTCTTTGATATAGCTGAAAGAAGACCAGAATTTTTTGCCTTCATTCGATTTTACGTCTACATAGCGCTTTTCAGCAGTCGACCGAAGCACTTTCAGAATATTGGATGGTATCCTGCTGTTGATGGTATCGACAGAGAAAGCCGCCTTGGACGATTTGAGCAGGTGCCCGTCCATATCGTACAGGTTAATCTCCATACCGTGGATGTTTGCCAGCTCGTGGATACGCTCGCGGAAAATGAGCGGCAGGTTTTCGGCCGTCATGGGGTATGTCGTGGTGGCCAGCACATAGTTCATGTGTTCCTTTATGGCTGTTTCCTTGCGCTCAAGGCGGTCCTGGTGGTAGTCCTTTGCTTCTTTTCTAAACTGGTAAATGGCTACAATGGCAATAAGGAACGACGCGATGAGCGTAATGAGAATCATCGACATAAATATCCTTGTGCGGAGCGACCACCGTTTTATTTTAAAGCGTTCATTCATCAGGAATTGTTCTTTTCGCGGATGCGTTTGTAAAATTTATAGCCCAGCATCAGCAGGATACTAAACACGATAATACCAATCACGCCATAGATCCAGTTGACCGCGCTTTTTAAAATTACCAGAAACACCACGGCAAACAAAATGATGGTGGCACCTTCGTTCCAGAGCCTCATGAAGCCTGTAGTATATTTTACTTCCCCACGCTGCAATTGGGTAAAGATCTGGTGACATTTTAAATGATAGAGAAACAACAGCAATACAAATGCCAGTTTTACGTGCATCCACGGCTGTTGCAGCCATTCCGGTATTATAATGAGTAAGGCTGCCGCAAAAACGGTTGCCAGCACCGCTGAAGGCCAGGTGATGATGTACCACAGGCGGTAACTCATCAGCTGGTATTGTTTTATAAGAATCTCTTTTTCCGGCGAAGGCTTACTGTTGGCCTCGATATGGTACACAAACAGCCGCACAATGTAGAACAGCCCGGCAAACCAGGTGATAACAAATATGAGGTGCAGGGATTTTATGTAGTTGTAGTATTCGAGCATTATTTAAACTTCATATTTTTAGCTATTCGCGATCCATCTTGTCCAGTTCATCATGTGATGTAACGCGATGATTTCTAATATCCTCGTCGCTCATGTTTAGCATGGCTATTTGAGGTTGCGAAAGTTGAATAACATCAGTGTACTTTATTTTCATAATCCATTAACTGTATGGTAAAATCCGTGTAAATCTGCCAAAATCCGCGTCATCCGCGTTCCTTTGTCATCTCCCCCGCCATTTCCTTCTTCAAAAACATCCCTGTCACTATCGTTGAAAGCACATCGGCAATAGGGAAGGCGACCCATACCCCGAAGATACCAAAAAAATGCGGCAAAATTAAAATCAGCGGAATCAGGAAGAAACCCTGCTTGCTCAGCGTGAGCAGCAATGCTTTTGTAGCCTTGCCCGCCGCCTGAAAATAGGCTGCCCCAATCAGCTGTACCGCGATAATAGGCGATGCCGCAAAAACCCATCGCAAGGCGCCCGGCGTATCACGTATCACTTCGGGATCGGTAGTGAAAATGGCCGTTATGGGTTTAGCGAATATAAGTATTACTATGAAGATGAGTATCGCCAGTCCGCCGGCATATTTTATAGCGGTAAATATCGTTTCGCGTACGCGGCCATAATTGCCCGCACCGTAATTGTATCCCGCTATGGGGAGAAAGCCCTGTGTAATGCCCAAAACCGGGAACAATGCAAACATAAGCATCCGGCTGATGATGCCGTATACCGTAACCGCATGCTCACTGCCAAACGAGTACAGCGTATGGTTGAGCAGTACTGCCAGCACGCTGATAACACCCTGCCGTGCAAAAGTGACAAAACTGAGGGAGGCGATCTCGTTGGTTACTTTCCGGTTGAAAGCAAAGTGTTTCCACTGGGGTTTTAGTTCACTCCTGAAGATAAAGAACCACAGGACATAAATAAAACAGACAAAGAAGGACAACCCTGTAGCCAGTGCCGCCCCAAAAATACCCATATCGAAAACTTTTATGAACAGGATGTCGAGCACGATATTGGTCGCTGCAGAAATGATCATAGCGATCATAGCGTGTCGCGACTTGTCTTCGGCACGGATTACGTTATTGCCCATCATGCACAGTGCCTGGAAGGGTACGGCAAGCAGTATTGGGAAAAAGAATTCCCGTGCGGGCTTGCTGATATTACCGTTCGCCCCAAAGGCATAGAGAATCTCTTCGCTGAAAAACAGGCCCAGTATCACGAAGAGCGAGGCCAACCCGAAGGTCATCATGATCTGGTGGGCAAAGGTGGTATAGGCTTTTTCCTTATCGCCGGAACCCAGCGCCCTCGAAAGCACCGAGCCACCGCCGGTACCAATTGCCATACCCAGCGATGAGATAAAAAACGTAAGGGGCATCACCACGGAAAGCGCGGCAATTGCGAGTGAGCCAATCCAGCGGCCTACAAAAACAGTATCGATAAGCACATTTACTGTCATGAACAATATGCCTATCGAAGCGGGTACAGACTGCCTTATGAGTAGTCTGCGTACATCCTGTTTTGCAAGGTCGCTGTCGGATAATCCCATTTAGCTTACCGGTATTTCGGCATTTGCCCATTCGTTTATCCAGCCGGCTACCACAGCAACCCACTCATCGTCGTCGTTAAGGCACGGTATGGAATGGAAGTTTCCGCCGCCATGTTCCTGGAAATCTTCCTTGGCGCGCATGGCGATCTCCTCGAGCGTTTCCAGGCAGTCGGCTACAAAGGCAGGCGTTACCACGGCTAGGTTTTTAATTCCTTTTTCCGGCATCTTGTTGATCTCGACATCCGTATACGGTTCCAGCCATTTATCGCCCGCGAGGCGCGACTGGAAGGTGAGCGAATATTTATCTTCGGGAAGCCCTAGTTCTTTTACAACCAGCCTCGTAGTTTCATAACACTGGTGGCGATAGCAGAATTTATGCGCGGCCGATGGCGTAGCACAACAGGTGCCGTCTATTTTGCAATGCGATTTGGTAACATCCGTTTTGCGGATATGCCTTTCGGGAATACCGTGGTACGAAAATAAAAGATGGTCGTATTCAAACCCTACAAGCGATTTCTTTATAGAATTGGCAAGTACCTTTATGTAATCGGGCTTATCATAGAATGCAGGGACATCGGTAAAGGTCATCTGCGGGAATTTCTTCTTCCTGATTTCCTCTGCCAGGACAAGTATTGTTAACGTTGATGCCATGGCGTATTGCGGGTACAGCGGGAACAGCAGTACCTCTGTAACACCTTTATCGGCAAGCTCCTGAAGTCCTGTCTCAATGGAAGGTTTGCCGTAACGCATGGATAATGCCACCGGCATTTCGGTTTTCTGCTTCACTTTTTTATGCATCCTTTCAGACAGTACGATAAGCGGCGAACCCTCTTCCCACCATATTTTTTTGTAGGCTTCCGCCGATGCTTCCGGCCTTTTGCGAAGTATAATACCACGCACAAGCAGCGCCCTGAGCAGGAACGGCACATCAATCACATACTTATCCATCAGGAACTGGTCCAGGTAGGGTTTCACGTCTTTTGGCTCCGGGCTGTCCGGCGAGCCGAGGTTTACTAAAAGTACTCCTTTCATGTTCTGTTTATTTGTTTCTTTATTTGCCCGCAATGGTTCATCAAAAACCGTGCGGGAGTTTGACCTCACCCCCAACCCCTCTCCAAAGGAGAGGGAGCGAACTTCACTCAAGCGCACCTATGTATGAATGCATCGGCCGGAGTTTTCCCTCTACTTCGGAGAGGGGTTGGGGGTGAGGTTTATTCAATATTTATAAATACACTCTTTCAATCTATATTGTTCTGTCCCAAAATTTCTGTCCTCACCCCGGCCCTCTCCAAAGGAGAGGGTGACGAAACGTGCTGACTCGAACGGCTTATGGGATTGAGTAAGCAGGTACTCCTCCGTTGTTGCTCCCCTCTCCTTGTGGAGTCCCGATAGCTATCGGGAGGGAGAGAAGACTCATTCTATTTTCTAAAAAACCGTATTTGATTTAATCTAATTTTAGCTTCCGATTCATCATATTCCGACTTCATTAATTGTTCAGTCAGTTTGTAATTTCCAAATTTCATTTCTTTGATATTAGGGCCTTTTGAAAGCAGATTATATTCATTGCAATTATTACATTGGATTATAAACCATGAGGAGTCCGGTATTCCTTCTTGCCTTTGCATAATAAATGTTTCGAGTTTCGAACTACATTTCGTGCAATCCTGCCTTAAAGTCTCAACAATCTTTTGTTTACCACTGAATAGTTTTGCCACTTTAAGAAGTGAATTTAAAACTCCTCCATATAACCACCGGTTCAATTTATCGGTCATGCCTACCTCAACTATTGTAGAGAGCCTAAAGAAATAATCAACTATAAATTCCGCTTCCTCAGTGTCATAGTCTGAACGGGGGAGTTTTTTTAGGGCATCTTTTAGCACCTCCAATTGTTTACGATTACCGAAATTTACAGATAATATCAATTCATCGGTGCATTCATTCAGTACTCTTTCAGGTTTTTCAGAGACTCCTCTCGAGGAAGGAATGAGCCCACGTTCTTCCCACGCCGAATCTGAAAACTTTTCGAGTTCCCGAAATGCAATAAGCTTATCTATAATTTGTTGCTGGTCCATTTATGCTACACCCTCTCATTTATACTCATCAAATACTTCTTTGGCGTAGTCCCGAATTTCTTCCGGAAGGCCGCAATAAAGTGGCTGGCGGTACTGTAGCCGATCTTCAGCCCCACTTCGTTTACGTTATACGACCCGCTGTCGAGCAGCTTGCGGGCATAGTCCATTTTATAGTCGAACAAAAAGCTGTACACGCTGTCGCCGTAAATCTGGCGGAAACCCATCTTCAGCTTTTTCAGGTTAATACCTACCTGGTCGGCGAGTTCCTGCAGCCCGGGCGGTTCGGCCATATTGGCGATCACGATGTCTTTGGCCTTGCGTATTTTCATCACATTCTCCTCATCTACAAGAAAGGGACAGGCTTCGGTGTTGGCATCTTCAGCACGGTTAAAATAAAGGCTCAGCAGTTCGTACACTTTGCCCTTAAAATATAATTTCTTTATGGATGGGTGCAGGTTGAAATAAAACAGCTGGCTCAGCACCACCGACATGGCCGGATTGGTCTTTTCGTCCTTGTAATATTTCTTGTCAATGTTATCCGGACTGAGGAACGGGATATGGTCGGCCTGTTCCGAAAAGAAGCCGTGGAATTTTTTTATGGAAATAAGCACCGAAACGACCCAACTGTGTGGGGCGATTTCGAGGTGTACCGGAAGTTCTTTCTGCGGATTGAACAGAAACAGCGACAATTCCTCACGCAGGTCCAGCGCATAGCGTCCCTGGTTAAAGATAAATTTAGCCCTGCCCTTGATGCCAAAGTGAAACTGTATCATATCTACATCCACCTCCCTTTCAAAATGGGTGGTTTCATCACTGTTGTTCTCAAAGCGCAACACATAAAAACCCTCTTCGATCATGATCTCCTCGTGAGAACCCATAGCGATATTTTTTTGGATGCCTTTGCAAAAACACGATGCTTCTTTATTTAGAATTATTCTAAACTAGTTTTTTGCAAAGCATTGATTTTAGAGCAAATTTAGCCATTTTCGGGATAAAAATGCCTTTTAAAGGCGAAATATCCCTGAGCGACATAAAAAGGACTTTGAGCGTTACTTTTTAAAAAACGTTCAAATTACTTTTGTGAAACTTTTAAGAGTGTGAAGTAACGAATATGGAGAACAACAACACGTCGAGGCACCAGTACTTTTACGCGGTGGGATTAAGCTACCGGAAAGCGGATGCCGAGACAAGGGGTAAATTTAGCCTGGACGGTACCGCCAAAGCGGCATTGCTGGATCAGGCAAAGCAGGAAGGCATTACCAGCCTTATTGTGACATCTACCTGTAACAGGACCGAGATATACGGTTTTGCGCAACACCCCTTCCAACTGATAAAATTGCTTTGTGATAACAGCCGCGGAACCGTTGAGGAATTTCAGCGCGCCGCGTTTGTGTATAAGAATAATGAGGCCATAGAACACATTTTCCGTGTGGGTACGGGCCTGGACAGCCAGATATTGGGCGACTTCGAGATCATCAGCCAGATCAAAACCGGATTTATTGAATCAAAAGCCGCCGGACTGGCAAACGCTTTTCTCGAGAGGCTTGTAAACTGTGTGATACAGGCCAGCAGGCGCATTAAGAATGAGACGAAACTAAGCTCCGGCGCAACTTCTGTTTCTTTCGCCTCGGTACAATACATAATGAACAATGTACCCGAGATCAGCAGCAAAAACATATTGCTTTTCGGCACCGGCAAGATAGGACGCAACACTTGCGAGAACCTGGTGAAGCATACCAAAAACAACCATATTGTACTGGTAAACCGAACGCGTGAGAAAGCAGAGAAGGTAGCCGGGAAGTTCAACCTGATCGTAAAAGACCACGACCTTCTGCCGCTGGAAATTCCAAAAGCCGATGTGCTTATCGTAGCAACGGGGGCGCAGATGCCCACTATTGATAAAGATATCCTTGTACTTAACAAACCATTGCTCATACTGGATCTTTCTATTCCTAAAAATGTACACGAAAATGTAAAAGAGCTTCCGGGGGTTAGCGTAATACACCTGGACGACCTTTCTAAAATAACAGACAGCACACTCGAGAACCGTAAGCTGCATATTCCTGCAGCCGAAGCGATTATAGAAGAAGCTATGGGCGAATTTAGTGACTGGACCAACGCAAGGAAATTTGCACCTACCATAAACGCGCTTAAGGAAAAGCTGAATTCGATAAAAGACAACGAACTCGATTTCCAACGCAAAAAAATAAGTAATTTTGATGAAGAGCAGGCTGAGATCATCAGCCAGCGCATTATCCATAAAATTACAACGCATTTTGCAAATCACCTGAAAGACCGTGATACCGTTGTGGACGAAAGTATCGAGTGGATCGAAAAGGTCTTCAGGATTGAAACTCCCGTAGAATGAAAAAAACCATACGGATAGGCACCCGCGACAGCGAGCTTGCCCTTTGGCAGGCCCACACCGTGGAACGCCGGCTGAACCACCTTGGTTATGCAACCGAGATCGTAGCCGTGAAATCTACCGGCGACCTCATCCTTGATGTACCACTGTACGAACTGGGCATTACCGGCATTTTTACCAAAACACTCGATGTTGCCATGATACGGGGCGAAGTGGACATAGCCGTACATTCCATGAAAGATGTACCCACCGCACTGCCAAAAGGAATTGTTCAGGCTGCCGTTTTGGAACGTGCCAATGCAGACGACATACTCGTACACAAAGGCAACGACGACTTTTTTACCGATAGTGCCACCATTGCTACCGGAAGCCTTCGCCGACAGGCACAGTGGCTCAACCGCTACCCGCACCATAACGTGACCGACCTAAGAGGCAACGTGAATACACGCCTCCAGAAACTAAAAGACAACGACTGGCAGGGAGCGATATTTGCCGCCGCCGGACTGGAACGCATTAACCTGCTGCCTGAAAACCACATGGCCCTCGACTGGATGATACCCGCGCCCGCACAGGGTGCAATGGTAGTAGTTGCCATGGAAAATGATACTTACTGTCAGGAAGCATTATCAAGGCTAAACCATAAACCTACAGAGATTGCCACACATATAGAACGCCAGTTCCTGAGAAAACTGGAAGGCGGCTGTACGGCTCCTATTGGCGCGCTGGCAACATATATTGACGGCGCAATACGCTTTGAGGGTGTGCTGCTTTCGATTGACGGGCATGAAAAACTGCACATTGAGAAGGTGCTGGATGCAGGTGATGATTATAGCGATTTTGGAAATGAATGTGCTGAGGAGATCCTGAAAAATGGCGGCTCGGAACTGATGGAAAAAATCCGAAACCAACTGAAGAAATAATGAAGGCAAGGGTGCTGTCGACAAAAAAGCTGCTGCCCAACCACCGGCAATTCCTGCTCAATGCCGGGCTGGCGGTGATGGAAGCCGACTTCATAACCATACAATACAGGCCTTTCGAACTGAATACCATACACCAAAACCTTATCTTTACAAGTCAGAATGCCGTTAAAAGCTTTTTGAAGCATGAAAAGGCAGCGAATTATACAGCGTATCCTGTTTTCTGTGTAGGCAGTAAGACAAGGGAAGCGTTGGAAAAATCCGGGTATAACGTCATCGCTGCTGCCGAATATGCCGAAGAGCTCGCGGAAGTTATAGTAGCGGGATATGCTGCTGAAAGCTTTACGTTCTTCTCGGGGAGCATGAGGCGCGACACGCTGCCGGATGCATTGGTGCAATCCAAAATAACCTGGAACGAAATTGAAATATACCAAACGGTATTATCGCCAATAAAGATCAATGCGGCAACTGACGGACTACTGTTTTACAGCCCGTCGGGAGTGGAGAGTTACCTGAAGGAGAACCGGGTTGGTGATGCGGTTTGCTTTTGCATCGGCACTACCACAGCAAGTGCGCTGGAAGGAATTACCGCCAATGTAGTGGTTGCCAATAAGCCTACCGTGGAGAATGTAGTGGTGCAGTGTGTGAATTATTATCGCGATTTATAATCCTGCAAGGTTTTGGAAACCTTGCAGGTATTAAAATAAATATTAGGAACAAATAATTAAACCTGTAAGGTTTTAGAAACCTTACAGGTTAGAAAAATAAAAACATGGCCTTAAAAAACGACCTCTTTTTAAAAGCATTACGCAACGAGCCTGTAGAAAGGCCGCCGGTATGGATGATGCGCCAGGCAGGCAGGTATTTACCTGAATTTCGTGCGCTGCGCGACAAGTACGATTTCTTTACGCGCTGCCAGACACCCGAGCTTGCCGCCGAAATTACGGTACAGCCCATCCGCATCGTAAAGCCGGATGCCGCGATTTTGTTCTCGGACATCCTTGTGGTGCCACAGGCCATGGGCATTGAAGTGCTGATGAAAGAAAGCGTGGGCCCGTTCCTGCCAAATCCTATCCGCACTGCGCAGGATGTAGAAAAGGTGATCGTTCCGGATATCCATGAAACTTTAGGCTATGTAATGGATGCCATAAAGCTGACCAAAGAGATGCTAAACGACGAAGTCCCACTAATAGGCTTTGCGGGGTCGCCGTGGACCATCTTCTGCTATGCGGTAGAAGGCAAGGGCTCAAAAAGTTTTGACACTGCGAAAGGCTTCTGCTTTTCGCAGCCGGAAGCCGCACACGCGCTGTTGCAAAAAATAACCGATACCACTATAGCCTACCTGAAAGAGAAAGTGAAAGCAGGGGTAAATGCCGTACAGATATTCGACAGCTGGGGCGGGATGCTCTCCCCTGTAGATTACCAGGAATTTTCATGGAAATACATCAACCAGATCGTGGAGGCGCTGGCTCCGGAGACACATGTTATCGTGTTCGGAAAAGGCTGCTGGTTCGCGCTGGGCGATATGGCGCAGAGCAAGGCATCAGCACTTGGCGTAGATTGGACATGCTCGCCCCGCAACGCGCGCTACCTTTCGGGCGGAAGGATAACGCTACAGGGCAATTTCGACCCAAGCAGGCTGCTTTCGCCAATACCAACCATCAAAAAAATGGTGCACCAGATGATTGATGAATTTGGTAAGGACAGCTACATTGTAAATCTGGGTCACGGCATATTGCCACATATTCCGGTAGACCATGCAAAGGCTTTTATTGACGCGGTGAAGGAATATAAATAAGTTTTAAGTTGACAGCATTACTGTAAACCAAAAAAACGTCCGGGCAAATCGATTCTCTATAGAGATAATAAAAAGCATAACGAATCCTAAGTGAAAAAATTCATATTTATATCCTGCCTTGCCGGGCTTTACTCCTGCACTACCTACACTGTTGCACCGGAATCGTTCAGGGAACAATTCATAACTACAGGAGCTACCATGCAGGATGTGAAAGTGAATAACCCTCTATTAGGAAACAGCGGCATTGTCTATAAGGGCAATAGCATCAAAACCCTTATGGTTGCAGATAAAAAAGGAAATATCAAATATATCGATAACTCGCCTTCAATAGAGATGCGCGTGACTCAAAAGAACGGAAAGAAACGTATTATGTATTTTGATACTGTAGAACTGCGAAACGATACACTTTATGGGGAGGGGTCACGATTACTGGGCGGTTTTGTTCGGAAGATACCATTCGAAGTATCGTAAAAATCGAAATACAGGACGGGGGTAAAAACTACTACTATAAAAAATGACCAGCATTGGCTGTAAACCGTAAACTGAAAAACTATGCCGGTAAGCTTCGGACTTAGGAATGAGGAAAATGAGAGGATCAACAACATCCTCAACAGGCTCATGGAACTGGTTTATGTTCCCGACGGATGGCTTCTGCCTGAAACGGAACAGCTGCTGATGCAGTTGGGCCTTTCGCACGAAAGCCTTGCCGGGATGGATGGTGATGCATTCAATAGCCACCTGGTGAAGTTCCATTTTGATTTTGCCAATATGGAAAAGCTTGGCGACCTTTTGGCAACGATGCCCGGATTCAGGGACAAAGCCCTTTCGGCCTACAACTATATTCAGGCGGAGAGCAAGGTATTTTCCTTTGAAATTTTCAATAAGATCAATGCGCTTGGGTCTGCACAATAATAACGTATTGAGAATATTATGTATTTTGGACTTTTAAAACCCGATTCAGATGATACAGTACTCAACAGAAATCCAGAAGTATAACAACGGGCTTGCCGATAGCGACAAAGCTATTGCCAATCTTTTGGCAGAAACTATAACGGAAAACCTGCCCGATGCCGAAAACAAGATATGGCACGCGCACCCTGTCTGGTTTCTGGAAGGCAATCCGATTGTGGGCTACAGCAAATTGAAAGACCATGTAAAACTAATGTTTTGGAGCGGTCAGTCATTTGATGAGGCAGGACTCAACCTCCATGGCGCGAACTTTAAGGATGCTTCAATAAGTTATACCAACGTAAGCGACATAAATAGTGACGACCTGAAGCGCTGGCTGCAAAAGTCGGCTGCCATCCAATGGGATTATAAAAATATTGTAAAGCGAAAGGGTGTTTTGGAACGCCTGAAATAATACTAATGAAAAATCAATTTTATCACTACATACAGATCCTTCAGGATAATATAACTTCTAAACTGGAGGAAGTAGACGGTAGCGCTAAATTTCGCGAAGACCTTTGGGAACGCGCTGAAGGAGGCGGAGGCCGAACCCGCGTAATTGAGAATGGCAGCGTATTTGAAAAAGGCGGAGTAAATATCTCTGCCGTACACGGGCCGTTACCTAAAGCCATGCAGGCCTACTTTAATGTAGGTGATGTCGACTTTTTTGCCTGTGGGCTGAGCCTCGTGATACACCCGAAGAATCCTTTTGTCCCAACAGTACATGCCAACTGGCGGTACTTTGAAATGTATGATAAGCAGGGCAATGTAGTGGACAGCTGGTTTGGCGGAGGGCAGGATCTTACGCCCTATTACCTTTTTGATGAAGACGCAACACATTTTCACCAAACGTGTAAAACCGCGTGCGATATGCATGACCCGGAGTTTTACCCCAAATTCAAAAAGCAGTGCGATGCCTATTTTTGGAACGCGCACCGTGATGAGGCGCGGGGCATCGGCGGATTGTTTTTTGACCACTGCAAGGCAACAGAAGATTTTTCGATGGAAAACTGGTATGACTTCGTAACGGAAGTCGGCAACAGTTTCCTTTCGGCCTATGTGCCTATTGTGGAGCGCCGCAAAGACATCGAATGGAACGAAGTCCACCGCAACTGGCAGGAGATACGCCGTGGCCGCTACGTTGAATTCAACCTAGTACACGACAAAGGCACATTATTCGGACTGAGAACCAATGGCCGTATAGAGAGCATACTGATGAGCCTGCCGCCCCATGTGCAATGGGTATACGACCACCACCCGGAAGCGGGCAGTGAAGAAGAGCGCTTGATAACAATATTGATGAAGCCGAAGGAATGGTTGGGCTAGCTATTTTTACATGCCGCACCTCTGGTGCTCTATGTCATAGTCGCATTTTTTTGCTATAAACATGACGCACCTCCGGTGCTCATAGCCGGGATGTAAGTTTGAAATAAATAATTTTTAATGTAACAAAATAATATATCAAGGTCGAATTTTCGCAACAATGATGAGCTTCGGAGAAGCGCAATATTTATAGCAAAAATCACCAATTCTCAACATGAGCTCCGGAGGAGCGGCATGTAATAAATAACATAATGGCTGATACCTATTCGCAAATATACATCCATATCGTTTTTGCCGTTAAAGGCAGGGACAATCTTATTTCCACAAAATGGAAAGAAGAATTGTATAAATATATTACAGGTGTTATTGCTAATGAAGGCCAAAAGCTGCTTGCCATAAATGGTATGCCGGACCACATTCATATATTGATCGGACTGAAGCCGAACATATCCCTTTCAAATCTTGTGCGGGATATCAAATCAAATTCTTCCCGGTTTATAAATGACCGGAAATGGATTGCAGGTAAATTTGAATGGCAAAATGGATTTGGCGCGTTCTCTTACGGACATTCGCAGCTGACCGATGTTATCAATTATATTCGGAATCAGGAAGAGCATCATAAAACAAGGACATTCAGGGAAGAGTACATCCAATTCCTAAAATTGTTCAATGTTGAATTTAAAAATGAATTTATCTTTGATGAGATTTGACATACCGCTCTTTCGATGGTAAAAATAAAGTTATACATATTTTTTATTTTATGTTATGCACTCTGCCATGCGCAAGCCGATACGGAGCAATCTGCGTGGCATGAGAAATTTGACGGCAAGCTTTCCGTACAGGCCTTTGTGCTGAATACCTCCAACACCTTTGCGCTAAACTATGGTGAAGAAAACCTTACTGTCGGCCTGGAACCGAACAAGAAGACAACCATTGGCCTGTCGGTACAATATGACATCGTAGCGTTTAGCCTTGGTTTTGCGCCATCTTTCTTTGCTGATAATAAGGACAACGGCAATTCGAAAATGACATCCTTTGGGCTCGACCTGTTCCCGGGACGGTTTGTGCAGCGGCTGGATTATTATTACCAAAGAGGTATTTCGCTGAATGCAAATGGCGGCAGTGTATACCTGGAGAACCTTAAAACCATGAAGGTTGGCGGTTCTACTGCGTTTATATTCAACAAGCGGTTTTCCTACCGTTCGATCGGGCTGCAGAATGCAAAGCAGCTGAGAAGCGCCGGAACGTTTGCGCCAACGCTGTCTTATTTTTATACAGAAGTGAACGGCAGGAGCCAGGAAGGAATAGGTGAAAAAGGTTACTTTGTGAATGTGGCAGTGACCCCCACCTATTATTACAACTGGGTTATTGCCAAAGATTTTATGGTGTCGGCAGGATTAGGCCTCGGGGCCGGCGCAACCTTCCCGGAAGGAGGTGACCCTAAATTGCTGGGCCAGGCATCGGCATTGCTCGGGTTCGGGTATAACTCCGAACGGTTCTTCGCAGGTGTCAACAGCCGCGGTATGGCATCCAACCACCAGGCTTCGGGCAACGTGGCCATGGACGATACTATCAACTATGCTACCGCCTTTGTCGGTTACCGTTTTGATGCACCGAAATTTTTAGTAAAAGGAAAAGAAAAGATAGAGGAGCGGCTGAAGTAGTTTTGAGTTGACGGTTTACAGTTGACGGTTTACAGTTTGCCACGATTATGAATACATGATTGGATAAATTATATGAGGTTAAAAGACAAGATATTATCAGCACCTGTCAACCGTTAACTGTAAACTTAGATTTTAGTTAGCACGATTACGAAAACCATGATTGATTATAAAAAATATAATGTTTGGCAGAAATCCCATAATCTTGTATTGGAGATTTATAAGGTAACTGCTACATTTCCAAAGTCGGAACTATTTAACCTGGTTTCGCAAATGAATCGCGCTTCAGTCTCAATACCGACAAATATAGCCGAAGGCTGTGGCCGTGAGACTCAAAAAGAACTGATGCGCTACCTATATATCTCGTCAGGTTCTGCACATGAACTTGAATACCTTTTATTGGTATCAAAAGATTTAAAATTCATTAATGAAAATTCATACATTAAATTATATGCAGAAATTAACGAAATAAAAATGATGCTTGCCGCACTTATACGCAAGATAGCTCAAACTGTAAACCATTAACTGCAAACTTAAAACTATAACTATGTTTCCATTACACAGAAATAGGCGCCTACGCACCAACGAATCCATAAGGTCACTGGTCCGCGAAACCATTGTAACGCCAAACGACTTTATGTTCCCGATGTTTATTGCAGAAGGGACAAATGTAGAAATACCCATCCCGTCGATGCCCGGCATTTACCGCCGTTCGCTCGACCTTACCGTTAAGGAAGTGAAGGAACTTTGGAACCTTGGCATCAGGGCCGTAAACATTTATGTAAAAGTAGACGACAGGCTGAAGGACAACACCGGTAAGGAAGCCTGGAACCGCGACGGGCTGATGCAGCGTGCCATTAAAGCCATAAAAGATGCCGTGCCGGGCATGATCGTGATGCCCGATGTGGCGCTCGATCCCTACTCTGTTTACGGACACGACGGCATCATCAAAAATGGCGATGTTGCCAACGATGAGACCGTGGACGCGCTGGTACGCATGGCTGTATCGCACGCTGAGGCGGGTGCCGACTTTGCCGCACCAAGCGACATGATGGATGGCAGGGTGCTGCGCCTTCGCCAAGGACTCGACAGTGCCGGTTTCCAAAATGTGGGCATTATGAGCTACAGCGCCAAGTATGCTTCGGCATTTTACGGGCCGTTCCGCGATGCGTTGGACAGCGCTCCCAAAGATGCCAAAATTGAAGTCCCGAAAGACAAAAAGACCTATCAGATGGACTATGCCAACCGCATCGAGGCCATTAAGGAAGCGATACATGATGTAGAGGAAGGCGCCGATATCGTGATGGTAAAACCGGGCATTGCCTACCTGGATATTGTGCGGGAAGTGAAGGATGCCGTGAATGTACCGGTATCAGTATTCCATGTGTCCGGCGAATATGCTATGGTAAAGGCTGCTGCCGAAAGAGGCTGGCTGGATCATGACAGGGTGATGATCGAACAGCTGTACTGCATCAAGCGTGCGGGAGCAGATTTGATCTCGACGTATTTCGCTAAGGAAGCAGCGATACTTTTGAATAAATAATAACGAACCTCAACCCTAACCCCTCTCCAAAGGAGAGGGAACTCTTGCCGATGTACTCCTCTCTCAATTGGAGAGCGGCTGAGGTTTTATATAAACATAAAAATGAGACAAACTATCTTACTCCTGCTTACCCTTTCTCTCCTCTCCTGTAAAACAGAAGAAAAAAAAGAACAGATTACTACCGGCACTGAAGCATTGGCCGAAGGCGAAGCCGCTAACCTCACGCCATCGCAAAAACTGGGAAAAGAATTGTTTGATGGCAAAGGCAACTGTTTTTCCTGCCATAAGCCTGACCAAAAAGTGGTAGGGCCGAGTATTGTAGAGATCGCTAAAATTTATAAGGAAAAAAATGCCGATATGGTAGCTTTCCTGAAAGGAGAAGGTGAACCTATAGTTGACCCTTCACAGTTTGCCGTGATGAAAACCAACCTGTACATCACAAAGAATTTCACGGATGAAGAACTGAAAGGAATTGAGGATTATATGATGAGTCATATACCAAAACAAGCCCACTAGCCCCCTAAGGAGGAATTCCACTCTTACGCAATAATGACCACTTAATGTCGGCACGTTCCGACTCCCTCTCCTTTGGAGAGTCCCGATAGCTATGGGGAGGGGTGAGGACTAAATTCCCCCTCTGGGGGTTAGGGGGCTACCAGCTTAAATCCTATCCTTGGGATATTCTCGATCCGGATGCTTTCGTCATCCTTAAATATTTTACGCAGGCGCGAAATGAAAACGTCCATACTGCGGCCCATAAAATAATCGTCGGTACCCCAAAGCGCGGTGAGTATCTTTTCCCTTTTCAGGATGGTATTTTTGTTATCAATGAATAATTTTAGCAGTGCCGACTCCCGTTCGGTTAGTGTTATGGTATCCTCCCCTTTTGTCAGGGCATAGTTGTCGGGGTCGAAACTAAAAGAGCCGAGGGTACAGCTATTGTTCTTGGCCGGTGCCTGCTTTTGGCTGCGCTGCAGGAACACTTCTATTTTCAGGATCAGTTCCTCAATACTGTAGGGTTTTACCAAATAGTCGTCAGCGCCAAGTTTCAGCCCTTTGATGCGGTCTTCTTTCAGCGTTTTTGCCGACAGGAAAATAATCGGGATCTCCAGGTTACGTTCGCGTATGGCTGATGCCAGTTCGAAGCCATCCATTTCCGGAAGCATCACATCGAGCACACACAGGTCGAAGTCCTCCATCTTAAAGGCTTCGAAAGCTTCCCTCCCATTAGAGAAATGCGCCACCTCATAATGCAGCTCCAGGTTATCGGCCGTAAGAAATGCCAGGGTATTGTCGTCTTCTACGTAAAGTATTCTTTTGCTCATGCCAGGCTCTTTTTAGGAATATGCAGGGTAATGGTGATGCCCTGCCCGGTATTGTTCTTTATGGATACCTTCCAGCCGTGAAGTTCACAAATCTTTTTTACATAAAAAAGCCCGATGCCAAATCCTTCTACTTCTTTCTTGTTTTCTCGCGGTACACGGTAAAAACGGTCGAACACATAATTGATATGGTCGTCCGGTATGCCGGGGCCATTGTCGGTAAACGCAATATCCAGCCCTTTGCCTGCAATAATATTTATTGTAATATCCGGATGCGTGCCGCCATACTTTACCGCGTTTTCTACAATGTTGTAGGCAATATTGTAGAAATGGAACTCGTCTGCCATTACCGTATACTCTTTTTTGTCGGAAACTACCTGTACGTTTGCCGATTCAAATTTCAGCATGGCATTTTCCTTAACCAACTCGAGGGTATCAGCAATATTGAAAGGCTTCTTCTCAAGCCCTACGATGTTGGAGTCGGTTTTGGCTACAGATAAGATACGCTCTACATGCTGGTTGAGCTTGTTGCTCTGCTCAATAATGATCTTGAGATACCGGTTCAGCTTAGGATTGGCCTCGATAGCTTCCTGCTTCACGGCATAGTTGGACGCGATAAGTATCGATGACAGCGGGGTCTTAAACTCATGCGTCATGTTATTAATGAAGTCTTTCTGCAGCTCGGTATATTTTTTTTGCTTTAAAAGTAAAAGCACCGAGTAGACATAGATAACAAGTACCAGGAACAGCACACCGGTATAGATCCAGTATTGCTGCAGCGAGTTGACATACGCATGGGTAAGTTTCGGGAAGCGTACTGCAAAGTAATATACCAGCCCCTCGCGCTTGGTAAAGCAATTCTCGCATTGCAGCTTTTCGGCTACAGGGCCTTTGCCCCCTGTGCGCACATACTCGCCATACACCATCTCGTCGGAAGAGCAGTCGTACATCGCGTATTCATAATCCATGTCGAGCTTTACCTTTTGGAATTCAGTCTTCAGATAATACTCCAGCACCTGCGCGTCGAATACATCCTGCACATCAACTACATAATAGTCTTCCGATACTTTCTTTATAGGCGTAGCCGCCGGCGGTTCGCTTTCGTTGTCGCGATAGATCTTGTTTACCACGTCCTGTAAGGCGAAATGGATCTTTTCGCCCATTTCCTTTTTTTCAAAAGTATAGGCCTGGTTGAGCATGACCAGCTGCATGGTGATAACCCCCACGATGGCGATGAGCCCAATGAAAACGATGATATTTAACGTATTGAATTTCAAGTTTGGAACGGCGTTTGCTAATTGAGGGATAAAATTATGACAGGTATCATTATTAATAACGTTAAAGCACAGCCCGTTAACATGTCATTAACAATACTTTGAAACGGGTTAACAACTTTGTGCCATTTAGTAAATATATTTGTATCGTTACAAATCAGGAAAAAATTATTAACTACTATCAAAAAAAATGTTTATCTCTATGAAAACGCTAAAACTTTCTTTCTTTGCATTGGCCGGTGCCCTTTTGCTTTCTGTTTCTGCAAACGCGCAACAAACCAAAAAAGCTGCGGCTAAGCCTGCTGCCAAGCCGGTAGCTACTGCTGAGGCTCCAAAGAACACAACTCCTTCAGGAATTACATGGAACGATGATTCGTTCAACTTCGGTGATATCGAAAAAGGCAAGCCTGTAACGCATGAGTTCACTTTCAAGAACACTACAAAACAGACTATCCTTGTTACTAACGTTAAGGCACAGTGTGGCTGTACTGCTACCAACTATACCAAAACCCCTATTAAACCGGGTGAGACAGGTATGGTAGCTGCTACTTATAACGCTGCTAACCCTGGTTCTTTCTCTAAGACTGTAACGGTTACTACAAACGACAGCGACGTAAACAAGATCCTTACCATCAAAGGTAAAGTAAATGCTCCGGCTGAGGCTGCTCCGGCACCGGCTACACAACAATAATATGATTTTCATATAAATATTGGTTTGAAGAGGCCATCGGGATCCGATGGCTTTTTTATTTTACAAAATGTAAAGTTAATTTGTCATATTGGAAATTATGTTTTACATTTGATCAAATCTTAAAAACCAATAATTATGAAAACAAGCTATTTGTTTCCGCACCGCTTTAAACTCATAAGCGGTATTTTATTTACCATTACCGGAGCACTTCTTATCTACACCCTTTTTGACAGTACTGCGTTTAGTAAAGTAGAACTGAACATGAAAGTATTTGCAATAGCAGATCCGGGTGTATTTGAGCCTGCAATCTATTTTTCATGGGTTGAGAACAACATTGTCGACGAGATCGTTTTGTTGCTCTTTTCTGTTAGCGGGTTAATTTTTGCATTCTCCAAAGAAAAGACAGAAGATGAAATGACGTCGAAAATCCGGCTGGACAGCCTTGTCTGGGCAACATATGCCAACTATATTGTTTTTATGCTGTGTGTCATATTTGTTTTTAGCTTTGCCTTTCTACAGGCATTGATGTTTGCGATTTTCACACACCTTGTGTTTTTCATACTCCGGTACAACTGGAAAATTTATAAATTTAACCATTCCACCGATGAAGAATAGAATAAAAATAGAACGGGCAATTGCCAACCTTACACAGGGTGAGCTCGCGGAAAGGATAGGCGTAAGCCGACAGACAATAAACGCTATAGAAGCAGGAAAGTTCGTTCCGTCTACCGTATTGGCATTAAAACTGTCGCGGCTCTTTGCCAAAAGCGTGAACGAGATCTTCGACCTTGAGGAAGGAGATTAGTCGATCTACAATTATATAGGTGCACAGAGAATAGTATTTGTTCTCTGTGCACTTTTGCAATAGTAATAGCAGAATAATTATCTTTGAAGCATGCCGCAAGCGATCATCCATACACCCGTAGGCCCCTGCCTTATCGAAGGCGATGGGGATGGCGTATCCAAAATATGGGTGCTGGATGGTGAACATGACCTTTCACCAACCATTCCGGCAGAACTTATCGATGCCACATTACAGCTCGAAGAATACTTTGCGGGCTCCCGAAAATCATTCGGCTTTAAAATAAATCCCCACGGAACCGATTTTCAGAAAAGGGTATGGCAGGCATTGCTTGAAATACCTTTTGGCGAAACCACTTCTTACCATAAACTATCGGTACAGCTTGGCGATGTAAAAGCCATACGCGCGGTAGCCAGTGCCAACGGCAAAAACCCGCTCTGGATCGTGGTGCCCTGCCACCGTGTTATTGGCAGCGATGGTTCGCTTACAGGTTACGCCGGCGGCCTGTGGCGCAAAAAATGGCTGCTTGAGCACGAAACCCCACCCATTCAGCAAAGCCTGTTTTAAACCTCGAAAGACGTAGCAGCCAAAACAGCCCTGAATCCGGGCATCTTCCGAAAAAACACCGATTTTCTAAAAATATACTATCTTTACCCACAAAAACGTTTTCAATTTATAACCAGGAATCGTAGCGGCCTTGCCGCGACCTATATATACACACTTTTATGGCATGTACCAACTGTTCCACGGGGTCTAAGGACGGAACCCCGCGCGGATGTAAAAATAACGGGACCTGCGGCACCGACAGCTGCAATAAACTAACGGTATTCGACTGGCTTTCCAATATGGCTCTCCCCGGCGGCCAGGAACCCTTTGACGGCGTAGAAATACGCTTTAAGAACGGCCGCAAGGAATTTTACCGCAATACCGAAAAACTTACCCTGAGCATGGGTGATATCGTAGCCACTGAGGCTTCTCCAGGACATGATATCGGAATTGTAACCTTAACCGGGGAACTGGTGAAGGTGCAGATGAAAAAGAAAGGCGCGAAGCCGTTTGGCGAACTGCCGAAAATATACCGCAAAGCGAGCCAGAAAGACATAGATATCTGGAGTGCCGCACGCGACAAGGAAGAACCTATGAAGGTTACAGCCCGTGAGCTGGCGATAAAGCTGAACCTTGAAATGAAGATATCCGATATCGAATTCCAGGGAGACGGTTCCAAAGCAACCTTTTACTATACGGCCAACGACCGGGTCGACTTCAGGCAGCTGATAAAGGATTTTGCACGCGTTTTCAGCATCCGTATCGAGATGAAGCAGGTGGGTTTTCGCCAGGAAGCCTCACGCCTTGGCGGGATAGGCTCATGCGGACGTGAATTGTGCTGCTCTACATGGCTTACCGATTTCAGGAGTGTAAACACCTCAGCGGCACGCTACCAGCAGCTTTCGCTAAACCCGCAAAAACTTGCCGGGCAATGCGGCAAACTGAAGTGCTGCCTTAATTACGAACTGGACACTTATCTGGACGCGCTGAAAGGCCTTCCGGATATGGATACCAAGCTATATACCGAAAAAGGGGATGCTTTCTGCCAGAAAATGGATATTTTCAAAGGGCTGATGTGGTTTGCCTACACCGATAACATGGCGCACTGGCATGTGCTGGAAGCCGAGCAGGTAAAAGAAATCATGGCGATCAACAAGCAAAAGGAACGCGCTACATCTCTCGAAGATTATGCTGTGGATACCACACCGGATGCCGAAGAGAAAAAATTCCAGAATGCAATGGGGCAGGACAGCCTTACCCGTTTTGACGCGCCAAAAAGGAAAAACAGGAAAAAGCCGGGCGGCGGAAAAGACAATGCCAAAGTGACCGTGAACGCTGATGGGCCAAGGGACAAAAAACCTCAGGACAGGAGCAGTAACAACAACAATAACCCCAACCGCGAAAGAGGGTCGAAAAACCCGAACCAGGAGCGTACCCAGGGACCTAAGCCTGAAGGTACTGCCGGGCCAAACCCTAAAGCCGGTGAGAACCCGAATGCCGGGCAGAACCGAAACAACGACAAGAACCGTAACCGAAATAAAAACCGTAACCGCCCACCAAGGGATAACAACAATGCAGGCAACACGGACAACTAGAATTAGCCTCTCGCTGCTCGGCGCGCTGCTGCTGTTTTGTTCATGCGACAAAAAGCGGGTGTTCGATGAGTACAAGACAATGGACGGCAAGTGGAACAAGGATAGTATTGTTTCCTTTGAGTTCGAGCAGAAAGATACCACCTCAAGGCACAATCTGTTCGTAACCATGAGGAACAACAACAGCTACCCGTACAATAACATTTACCTGATCGTGCAAATGCAGGAACCGGGCAATAAGCTGACTAAAGTAGACACCCTGGAATACCAGATGGCGAACCCTGACGGATCGCTTATGGGCGAAGGCTTCAGCGATGTAAAGGAAAGTAAGCTCTGGTATAAGGAGAGTGTGGTTTTCCCGAAAGCGGGGAAATATAAAGTAACAGTACAACAGGCCGTACGAAAAGCCGGTGAAGTGCCGGGCGTGCAGGAACTGGAAGGTATAACAGATGTGGGTTTCAGGATAGAGACAATAGAATAACTGTATTATGGCAAAAAAGAATAACAGCAACAACGAGGATTTTTCGAAGTATGTAAGGAAGTTCTGGAAGATCTTCGGGATCGGATTACTTTCGGTGATCTTATTTTTCCTTTTGGCCTCATGGGGTGTTTTCGGCGCGATGCCGTCATTCGACCAGTTGGAAAACCCGGATTCGAATGTGGCAACCGAGATCATTTCGTCCGACGGGCAAACACTGGGTAAATTTTACCTGGAAAACCGTACCCCGATAAAATATGCCGACCTTCCGAAACACCTGGTAGACGCACTTATAGCTACCGAAGACGAGCGTTTTCATGAACATTCGGGTATCGATACAAAAGGTACACTGCGTGCTATGGTAACCTTTGGCGGAAGCGGCGGCGCGAGTACAATTACGCAGCAGCTGGCCAAGAACCTTTTCCACAAGCAGCCGCGTACGTTCTTCCTCTTCAGGATCGTGCAAAAGGCGAAGGAGTGGATCATCGCCACCAAGCTTGAGCGCCAGTATACCAAGGAAGAGCTTATTGCGATGTACCTCAACACGGTCGACTTTACACATAATGCCGTGGGTATCCGTTCGGCTTCCAAAACGTATTTTGGCAAAGAGCCAAAAGACCTTAAGGTAGAAGAATCTGCCGTACTGGTTGCCATGCTTAAAAACCCTTCGCTATACAACCCGGCCAGCCAGAGCGAAAAAAGGCGCCAGCTTGTATTTGAACGCCGCAACACGGTATTAAGCCAGATGGTTAAGAACGAAAAGCTTACCGAGTCGGAAAAAGCAAAGCTCGAAAAACAGGAGATCAAGCTCGACTATACACCGGAGAGCCATAAAGAAGGGGTGGCGACCTATTTTAGGGAGTACCTGAGGGAATACCTGAAAAAATGGATAAAAGACAACCCGAAGGAAGACGGATCGGAATACGACCTGTATACCGACGGCCTTAAGATCTACACCACGATAGACTCCAAAATGCAGCGTTATGCCGAAGAGGCAGTAGACGAACACCTTGCCAACCTGCAGGAACAGTTCTTTATCGACCAGAAGAACAACACCAACGCGCCATTTATAAAACTATCCAAAGCAGAGACAGACAAGATATTGCTCCGTGCAATGAAGAATTCAGAACGCTGGAGGATGATGACCGAAGAAGGAAAGGGCGAAGAAGAGATAAAGGCATCGTTCAGCAAAAAAACACGCATGTCGGTATTCACCTGGCGGGGCGAGAAAGATACACTGATGACCCCTCTCGATTCTATCCGCTACTACAAGCACTTCCTGCAATCGGGCATGATGTCTATGGAACCGCAAACCGGCCATGTAAAAGCTTGGGTGGGCGGCATCAACTACAAGCACTTCCAGTACGACCACGTTGCACAGGGCGCAAGGCAGGTAGGTTCTACCTTTAAGCCGTTCGTTTATGCCACAGCTATAGAGCAGCTGCATTACTCGCCATGTGATTCCATCCGCGACGAACCGTTCAGTATGCCGAAAGGAAAATACGGGATCGATGCCGACTGGCACCCGCAAAACTCCAACGGCCAGTTCCAGGGAACTGTTACGCTCAAAAAAGCATTGGCACTATCCATCAACACCGTATCGGCCAAGCTGATCGACCGTGTTGGCCCAAAAGCGGTGGTAGACATGACCAAGAAACTTGGCGTAAGCTCTAACATACCCGAGCAGCCCGCTATTGCCCTTGGCGCGGTAGAAATTACCGTGAGCGACATGGTAGCGGCCTACAGTACGTTTGCCAACCAGGGTATGTATGTAAAACCGATTGTTATCACCAAAATAGAAGATAAGAACGGTGTTGTATTGTTCCAGCCGAAGATTGAAACGCATGAGGTGATTAATAAAGATATTGCCTACGCTATTATCAAGCTGCTTGAGGGTGTAACCGAATCCGGTTCGGGTGCGAGGCTCAAGTGGGGCGGCGGCGGCGGAACAGGCTATAACCGTATGACAGGATATCCGTATGCCATCATCAACCCTATCGCGGGTAAAACGGGTACCACACAAAACCAGTCTGACGGATGGTTCGTGGGTATGGTACCAAACCTTGCTACCGGTGTGTGGGTAGGCAACGAAGACCGTTCGGCACACTTTAAGAGCCTTACTTACGGGCAGGGTGCTACCATGGCGTTGCCGATCTGGGGGCTTTATATGAAAAAATGTTATGCCGATGACAGCATGACCTTTAAGATATCCGAGAAAGCGTTCGAGCGACCGGCCAACCTTTCCATTAAGGTCGACTGCTGGAAGCCGCCGGTAAAAGATACCACGGCTATAGACAGTACCGCCATTGACGATGAATTTGACTTTTAATACTGAACGCCTTCTTTTGAAGGCGTTTTTTTATATATTTATACACGAAAACTAAAATATATTGTATGATTAATAAAAAAGTACAAAATGTTGCGGATGCGCTGCGCGACGTGCAGGACAGCATGACCATTATGCTGGGTGGCTTTGGCCTTAGCGGCATCCCGGAGAACAGCATTGCCGAACTGGTGAAAAAAGGCACGACCGACCTTACCTGCATTTCCAACAATGCGGGAGTAGACGATTTTGGCCTCGGACTGCTGCTGCAAAAGAAACAGATAAAGAAAATGATATCGTCTTACGTGGGCGAGAATGCCGAGTTTGAAAGGCAGATGCTTAGCGGCGAACTTGAAGTGGAACTTACCCCACAGGGTACCCTGGCGGAGAAATGCCGTGCCGCGCAGGCTGGTATCCCCGCATTTTACACTCCTGCCGGTTACGGAACGGAAGTAGCCGAAGGTAAAGAGGCACGTGAATTCAACGGCAAAATGCACATTATGGAAGAAGCCTACAAAGCCGACTTTGCCATCGTAAAGGCATGGAAAGGCGATGAGGCCGGCAACCTGGTATTCAAGGGTACGGCGCGCAACTTTAACGGATGTATGGCCGGTGCCGCAAAGATCACCATTGCCGAAGTGGAAGAACTGGTACCGGTAGGGGAACTGGATCCGAACTTCATCCACATCCCGGGCATTTTTGTACAAAGGATTTTCCAGGGAGAAAAGTACGAGAAACGAATTGAACAGCGTACTGTGCGGAAGAGGTAATAATTTGAAGATTGACTAATTTGAAGATGAGGAATGACAAAGAAAATTTAATCGTAAACCTGACCTTTACATTTGCATTAAATATAATTGCATACTCTGAAGAGATCAAGGCTGCGAAGAAATTTGAAATGGCATCGCAGATTTTCAGAAGTGGAACTTCAATAGGGGCAAATACGAGAGAAGCGCAAAATGCAGAAAGTAAAGCTGATTTTATACATAAATTCAAGATAGCGGCAAAAGAAGCTGATGAAGTAAATTACTGGCTCATGCTATGTAAATCATCAGAATATTATCCCAATCCTGATGAGAAACTGTTTACAGAATTAAACTCAATAATTTTGATTATTACGAAAATAATATCTTCCAGCAAGGTGAGGTAATTTTCAAATCATCAAATCATCAAATTTTCAAATATGCTGACAAAAGAAGATATAGCGAAACGAATCGCAAAAGAAGTTAAGGACGGTTACTTTGTAAACCTCGGTATTGGAATTCCGACATTGGTTGCCAATTACGTAAGGAACGACATATCGGTGGAGTTCCAGAGTGAGAATGGAGTACTGGGCATGGGCCCGTTTCCCTTTGAAGGGGAGGAAGATGCCGACGTGATCAACGCCGGAAAGCAAACGATAACCACATTGCCGGGCGCGTCATTTTTCGACTCAGCCCTGAGCTTTGGAATGATCCGCGCGCAGAAAGTAGACCTTACCATTCTTGGCGCCATGGAAGTGGCGGAGAACGGCGATATTGCCAACTGGAAAATTCCGGGCAAGATGGTAAAAGGCATGGGCGGGGCAATGGACCTCGTGGCCTCGGCCGAGAATATCATCGTGGCGATGATGCACGTAAACAAGGCCGGAGAATCGAAAATACTAAAACGCTGCACGCTTCCGCTTACAGGTGTAGGATGTGTAAAGAAAGTGGTGACCGAACTGGCGGTACTCGAAATCGTGCCGGAAGGCTTTAAACTGTTGGAGCGTGCCCCGGGTGTAACCGTGGAAGACATTAAGAACGCAACAGAGGGCAACCTTATCATTGAAGGTGATATCCCGGAAATGGTGATTGACTAAGCCCTTACCAGCCCCTTACCCCCCGAAGGGAGAACAGCTGCACCCTTGCGGAAAATATGTATAAACTCCAAAGGTCTTTGAGACCTTTGGGGTTATATGTAATGCTTGATATGTCGTTTATCGCACCTCGTGAAGTGTGAGTGTAGCTGTTCTCCCTTCGGGGGTTAGGGAGTTGATTAATGAGGTATTGCCGCAATCAGCTTCTTCGTATAATCCTTTTGCGGATGGGCATACAGCGTATCGGCTTCATTCATTTCCTCAATTTTTCCTTTATTCATTACCAGAACCTGGTCGCTCATGTATTTCACTACGGCAAGGTCGTGCGAAATGAAGATATAGGTGAACCCGAAGTTTTCCTTCAACTCGTTCAGCAGGTTGAGTACCTGCGCCTGCACGGAGATGTCGAGCGCGGAAACCGATTCGTCACAAACGATCAGTTTTGGCTGCAAGGCAATGGTACGCGCAATCCCGATACGCTGCCTTTGCCCACCCGAAAATTCATGTGGGTAGCGGTTAAAGTGTTCTTCCCCCAGGCCAACGCGGTTAAGTATCTCAATTACTTTTTCCTTTCGCTCCCTGTCGTTTTTATACAGCCTGTGCACCTGCATGGGTTCCATAATGGCTTTGCCTACGGTAATGCGCGGGTTAAGCGAAGAATAGGGGTCCTGGAAAATGATCTGTATTTCTTTGCGGAGTTCGCGTACCTCTTTTGACGAAAGCTTTGTAAGGTCCTTGCCCTTATATAATATGCTGCCTGCAGTGGCTTTGTCGAGCTGCAGTATGGCATTGCCGAGTGTGGACTTCCCACAGCCCGACTCCCCTACAAGGCCAAGGGTTTCTCCTTCATAAATTTTGAAGCTCACATCATCCACCGCACGGAATTTTATGTCTTTGCCAAACAGCCCGGCATTGGAAACATATTCCTTTTCTACATTAATGACTTCCAGCAACGGCTGTTTGCCATACAGCTGCCGGTGGTCCTCGCTTCGCTGTTGCGGGGTTATTTCTTCGGGGTTAACCGTGTCATTGAGGTAATCCTGTATGGTGGGCAGCCGCCTGAGCCTTACGTCAAGCGAAGGCCGCGAACTGATGAGGGCTTTGGTATAGGTATGTTTCGGATTATTAAATATCTCTTGTGCATCGCCCTGTTCTACAATATCGCCACGGTACATTACCAACACGCGGTTGGCAATTTCCGACACGAGCGAAAGGTCGTGCGAGATGAACAGAATACTCATGCCCGTTTCCTGCTGCAATTCTTTCAGCAGCAATATGATCTCCTTTTGTACGGTTACGTCGAGCGCAGTGGTAGGCTCGTCGGCAATCAGTATTTTGGGTTTGCAGGCTATGGCCATCGCAATCATCACGCGCTGTTTTTGTCCTCCGGATATTTCATGCGGGTAGCGATTGAAGATGTTCTCCGGATTGGGGAGCTTTACTTTTTCAAACAGCGAAATGACCGTTTTCTTTATTTCTTTTTTGCTCAATTGCGTGTGCTCGGCCAAAATCTCTTCCACCTGGTAGCCGCATTTCAGCGATGGGTTGAGCGAGCTCATCGGTTCCTGGAAGATCATTGCAATATCATTGCCGCGCAGGTTGCGAAGTTCCTTTTGGCTTAAAGCAGAAACATCCCTGCCGTCAAATACAATCTTCCCTTCGGTAATTACCAATATGCCCTTTGGCAGAAGCCCCATAACGGCCAGCGAAGTAACCGACTTCCCCGAGCCGGATTCGCCTACGATGCCCAGTATCTCATTTTGCCCCAATGTAAAAGAAGCGTTTTTTACAATGGGCAGCCATTGTCCGTCTTTTTTGGCAGAAATGGTAACGCGGTCGAGATGGAGCAAAGGATTGTTCATGAGGTAAAAATAATGAAAAGTTTTCAGTCATAAAATTATAGGGAATGGGTATAGCTACGTAATCTTTTTGGTAGAGTCCCGATAGCTATCGGGAGGGGTGCGGCGAATCTTTATAAAATCTTTATACCTTTCTCCGTACTTTTGACGCATGAAGCAGCCATGGTACATACGGTCCGGAAAGCCATCGCAATACATTATAAGCAGCGCGCTTGTAATTGCCACCTCTTTGTTGTGCTACACATTCAGCAACTATATTTCGTACCATATCGCCGCATTGCTGCTGGTACTCGCGGTATCGGCCATTGCTACGGTGTATGAGGTGCTTCCGGTATTGCTTTCGGCTACACTAAGCGCATTACTGCTCAACTTCTTTTTCATGCCGCCGCTGTACACGTTACATATCAATACGCATGAGGACCTGCTCATGCTGCTGATTTATTTCATCATTGCAATTGTAAATGCCGTATTTACCATCCGGATAAAACGCGAAGAACGAAAGACCCGCGAACGTGCCGAGCGGCGCAATACGCTAAAGCTGTACACTACCCTCTTCAACTCCCTGTCGCACGAACTGAAAACACCCATTGCCACGATTATAGGCGCGTCTGATACCCTAAAGGAAAATCCGTCGTTGGGCGATGAAAACAGGGAAATGTTACTGTCGGAAATCAATACCGCCGGGCTACGGCTTAACAACCAGGTAGAAAACCTGTTGAACATGGGCAGGCTGGAAAGCGGGATGCTGAAAATTAACCGCGACTGGTGCGACCTCGATGAACTGCTGCATTCTGTCGCAAACGAAATGAATCCTGCAGCCCACACCATTACCGTTATGCCGAATGACCTGCCATTGGTAAAACTGGACATCGGGCTGGTGCGGCAGGCGGTATACAACCTGGTGAAAAATGCTGTTACCTATACGCCCGACGGATCGGCGATAAAAATGTCTGTCTCGTATTCAGATGGCGATGCAATCATCGCTGTACAGGATAATGGCCCGGGGCTGCCTGAGGCTTCGCTCGTGGAACTGTTCGATAAATTTTACCGTGTTCCTAATTCGGCAGCAGGCGGAACGGGCCTGGGGCTTTCTATAGTGAAAGGGTTTGCAGAAGCGCACGGAGGCACAGTTACAGCAGCTAATGTACCCACAGGAGGGGCATTGTTTACCCTGTTTCTTCCGGCGGAGGCCACCTATCTAAATAAGCTGCGCAATGAGTAAGGCAACAATACTGATAATAGACGACGAGCCGCAGATACGCAAACTGCTCGAAATAACCCTCGGCAGCGATGGCTATAAAGTATGCCAGGCCGCAACGGGTAAGGAAGGCATCATCATGGCCGCTTCGCACCCGCCGGAGCTTATTATCCTCGATCTGGGCCTGCCCGATAAAAATGGGCACGAGGTGCTAAAAGACCTGCGCGCGTGGTTCAGCCGGCCGGTGATTATCCTGTCGGTGCAAAACAGCGAGGAAGATATTGTAAAGGCATTGGACAACGGCGCGACCGATTACCTCACCAAGCCTTTTCGGAGCGGGGAACTGCTGGCCCGCATCCGCTCCGCCATCCGCCGCGCGACTACCGATGACTCCGAGCCCGTACTTAGCTTTGGCAGCCTTGAAATTGACCTTGCCGCACGAACCGTAAAGCGAAACAGCGAGGCTGTAAAGCTTACAGCAACCGAATTCAGCCTGCTGGCATTGCTGGCAATCAATGAAGGCCGTGCCCTCACGCACCAATTCATCCTCAAAGAAGTATGGGGAGTGGGCTACCAGACCGAAACGCAATACCTTCGCGTTTTCGTGGCACAGCTCCGCAAAAAGCTGGAAGATGACCCTAACCACCCGAAACATATCATTACCGAAAGCGGCATAGGGTATAGGTTTGTTTAGGGGTTGATGGTTGATGCGGTTATTTGGTTATTTGGTTGGATTGTCTAAAAATATGCAGTTATCCCTTTCATCAGTGTCATCCTTTCCCATTCCTCTTTATAAAATCTTTATACTGTCCCTGAAATCCTGATATTTCCCTTATGCATTACGACTGAATTTTGCAGTACAAAATCATTCGTTATGCAAATACAAAAAAATGCAGCCTTTAATAAAATAACAGCCGCTTCGCTGTTGGTGGCCCTGGGAATCATTTACGGTGATATCGGTACCTCGCCGCTTTATGCCCTGCGTGCCGTAGTGGGAGAACGCCCGATCGAGCAAAATCTCGTATACGGCGGCGTGTCATGCATCTTCTGGACGCTGGTTTTCCAAACCACTATCAAGTACATCTGGCTTACGCTTCGCGCGGACAACCACGGTGAGGGAGGAATTTTTTCGCTGTATGCGCTTGTGAGACGCTATGGCAAGTGGCTCGTGATACCCGCTATACTGGGAGCCACAACACTATTGGCCGATGGCATCATCACCCCGCCCATATCGGTTGCCACAGCCATTGAAGGGCTTGGCATGGTTGAGGGCCTTGAAACTGTTATCGTGCCGGGAGGCAGGATTACCATTGCCATAGTGGTAGCGATACTGTCGGTACTGTTTTTCTTTCAAAGGTATGGCACGCAGATTATCGGGAAGTTCTTCGGACCTGTCATGGCGCTATGGTTCACCATGCTGTTGGTGCTTGGCATCAGCCAGATCATAAAGCATCCCGGTGTGCTGGCCGCCTTCAACCCCGTGTATGCTTATAACCTTTTGGTCGAATATCCGCAAGGATTCTGGCTATTAGGCTCGGTATTCCTGTGTACTACAGGGGCCGAAGCATTATACAGCGACTTGGGGCATTGCGGCATAAGGAACATCCGCATCAGCTGGATCTTTGTAAAAACCGCACTGGTGTCGTGCTACATGGGCCAGGCCGCATGGCTGATGCACCAGGGCGAGAGCACCCTGCATGGCCGCAACCCTTTCTTTGAAGTGGTTCCGGAATGGTTCCTGCTTCCCGGCATTATCATTGCCACAGCCGCGACCATAATTGCATCGCAGGCACTTATAAGCGGATCGTTTACCCTTATCAGCGAGGCTATGAACCTTAATTTCTGGCCAAGGGTAGCAACAAAACAGCCCACAGAGACTAAGGGGCAGGTATACATACCCAGCGTAAACACCATACTGTGGATAGGCTGTGTGCTGATGATTGTATACTTCGAAAAATCCGAACACATGGAGGCGGCTTACGGTTTCTCTATTACCATCACTATGATGATGACCACCATACTGCTCAGCTACTTTTTATACTACAGGCTTAAATGGAAAAAGCCTTACATCATAGGCCTGCTCCTACTGTTCGGGTCGATTGAGGTGGCTTTCTTTATTGCCAACATCGTCAAGATCAAGGAGCGGTGGATGTTCCTGTTCTTCGAGCTGCTTATCTTCCTGGTAATGTATGTGTGGTATTACGCCCGGAAAGTGAACAACCGCTTTACGAAGTTTACCGATATAGGGCAGTATGCCGGGCAGATTACCGACCTGAGTAATGACAACGACTTCCCGGTATATGCTACGCATCTGGTGTACCTTACTAAAGCCAACACGCGCCATCAGGTAGAAGAAAAGATCATCAGGTCGATTTTTGCCAAAAAACCCAAACGTGCCGAAGTGTACTGGTTTCTGCACCTGAACCGCACCGAAGACCCTTATACCCTGAACTATGAAGTATCCGAACTGGTAGATGACAAACTGATAAAGGTGACCATCAACCTCGGGTTCCGCATCCGTCCGCGGACCGAAATGTACTTTAAGCAGATCGTGCGTGACCTTGTGGAACAGAAAGAGCTCAACCTGCACAACCGTCCTGACGGATCAACCAGGTATAACCCTGAACCCGACTTTAAGTTTGTAATCATCGAAAAGTTCCTTTCGCAGGATAATGAATTTGCCCTTCGCGAAGGCCTGCTGCTCAACGGTTATTTTCTCCTGAAAAGAATGGGGCAGAAAGACGAAAAAGCTTTCGGTATCGACCGCTATGACATTACAGTAGAAAAAGTGCCGCTCATTTACCACCAATGTGAACCTTTTACATTAACCCGAATTAAAAAATAACAAGATGAAAGGATTATTTATGGCCCTGGCATTTACCGCACTGTCCGTGCAGGCACAGGATACTATTTCCAAAGTACCCTTTGAAGGCATGGACCTGACCTGGATAAACGGGCAGAACCGTCAAAAGGATTTCCCGCTTACACTAAAAGACAATGCCGGCGTAACCATCCTCACGGGGGTAGCCTACCTGGACGGCTATTACAATTATAACTTTGCCAATCCGGCAGACAATACCCAAACCATATCGTCGACCATAGGACGGCACAACGAGTTTACACTCAACCTTGCCAGCGTGGGCCTGGAAACCAACTATAAAAATGTAATTGGGCGCATCTGGCTGCAATTCGGGCAGATGGGTTCCATCATCCAGGACCTTGACGGATCGGTGAATCGCGGCCGGAACACAAGCATCAATAACCTGAAGAACATACGCGAGGCTTCGGCGGGCTACCATTTTGACAAATGGCATGGCATTAACGTGGAGATGGGCATCTTTATGAGCTATATAGGACTGGAAAGCTATGTAACGCAGGAAAACTGGAGTTACCAGCGCAGCATGGTATGCGATTTTACACCATTCTATTTCAGCGGTGCGAGGGTTCAGGCGTTCCCGACAAAAAACCTGAAAACGGAACTTTGGCTGCTAAATGGCTGGCAGTCCTACAATAGTTTTAGCAACAGTCCCGGGCTGGGCAGCTCTACCTATTACCGCCCCACCAAAAACCTGCAGCTGGTAGCCAACTTTTACTTAGGGCGCGATACGCAAAACCCCGATACTGAAGGCCGCCAAAGCAAGCGAATGCGCTTTCACCATGACAACAGCATTGTGTACCGGTATTATAATAGCCCGGATGCGTCCGGAATTTCCCGGGCGGCCTTTAGCCTGAACAGCCACTACGGTTTCCAAAGCAATAATGACGAGAATGACCGGGTACAGGCTTCAGAGAATTTTATGGTAGGAGCCTCTTTCGCCAACAGGATATGGTTCAATAAGGACAGGCTTGCGCTAACACTCAGGGGTGACTACATGACGAACCAATCGGTCGTAAACGGTGTGAATACTTCGCCCTACCTTGCCTTTACCCCTGCGGCAACAGGCGATGTCCCTAACAATTATGATACCGCGATTGCCAACGGCGAGAAGCTGCGCCTCTTCCAGTTTACCTCAACCTTTGATGTGATGCCAAATGATTTTGTAACCTTCAGGCTGGAGTATGGCTACCGCAACAGCAGCATCCCCTATTTCACCGGGAGTGGCGGCACGACTTCGCTTAGTGGGTGGGTTAATGGGCCTGTAGGCGAAACACCATGGGCTGCCGAACTTAAAAAGGACGAGCACAGGATAACACTTGCGGTGAATTTTAGGCTGTAGCGTATAGGGAACAAGTTATTTTCGGCCTAATTTTACCCTGTAATAAGCAGTAGTAAAGTTGTTGTCCATATGTCCCTCGGGGTTTTGCACATACAATGTAATGCTGTCGGCCCAAAAGGCATCGCCCACTTTGCATAGTGCAAAATCACCTATACGCTTATCGAAAACTTCTTCGAGCTGGATAACCTTTCGGTAGGTGCCGCCCTCGTTGTAATGTAAGTAAAAGGATGAGCATTCCTGCCCGTCGAATACCGCGCTAAGGCGCATTGACTTGTCGGGCGAGGTGACAAACGTTGCCGGGTTGCCGGTGCTTTCCCTGGTTTCGCCCGTAGTAAGGTTGAAAGTCATATCCGTGGTATGTCCGCCTTCGCAAAGCAATATGTCAAGGTCGGGGTAGTAGGCAGTAAAAATAGATTCGTCGCGGTTATAATCAGAGATGCGCCCGCCCCGCCTTGGCCTGATGTCCATGACCACCCACCCGGTGTCAGAAGGGACAAGCTTTTCAGTTTCCCGGTCATAGTCGCCCAGTAACACGATGCCTTTCAGCAGCTGCGACACAACCTTCCTGTCGGTGATCGCCTTATATTTCTCAGGAACGGGAGGGGTTTTGAGCCGTGCGGCATAGTATGTGGCTGAGTCTACCTGTTCTATCATCACGACATCCCAAATGCCCTTTTTTTCCTGCACAGAAATTGTATCTGACAACGGTGACGCAACTATTGCAGGAGGATTAATACCCTGGCCTGCTTCCTGTTTGCAGGCCTGCAGGAATAGCAGTACGATAAAAAGGTTTATCAGGCGGTTCATAAAAACAGTTATTAGTAATATATAAATATAGGTAAAGGATACAATTTTAATTCCATTGTGTTGCTAAAACATTTTTCCTACATTTGCACCGGTTCCGCCAATCTGGAGCCGAAAGACATAACTTTTTCCACTTAAAATTGTATAGCATGCAACTGTTCAACACTTTAAGCGCGGAAGAAAGGGCCGAACTGATAGACCAGTCCGGCAAACAGCGCCTTACGCTGTCTTTCTACGCTTACGCGCACATAGAAGACCCAAAACAATTTCGCGATTCATTATTCCTGGCCTGGAACCCGCTTGAGGTACTCGGAAGGATTTATGTTGCCAAAGAAGGCATCAACGCACAGCTTTCGCTCCCTGCGGATAACTTCTATACTTTCAGGGACCACCTCGATACTATCCCATTCCTTAATGGCATACGCCTGAATGTAGCGGTAGAGCAGGATGACCATTCTTTTCTTAAACTGACGATAAAAGTGCGTAACAAAGTTGTGGCAGACGGGCTTGATGATGATACGTTTGACGTAACCAACAAAGGCATCCACCTTGGCGCTAAGGATTTTAACTCCATGCTGGAAGACCCGAATACAATTGTGGTCGACTTCCGTAACCACTACGAGAGCGAAGTGGGCCATTTTAAAGGCGCCATCACTCCCGATGTGGATACTTTCCGCGAATCGCTCCCGATCATCGAAGACCAGATCGCCAACCATAAAGAAGACAAAAACCTGCTGATGTACTGCACGGGCGGTATCCGCTGCGAGAAGGCTTCGGCATATTTTAAACACAAAGGCTTTAAGAATGTATACCAGCTTGAGGGTGGTATCATTGAATATACCCGACAGGTAAAAGCGGAAGGCCTTGAGTCGAAATTCATTGGTAAAAACTTTGTATTCGACCACCGTTTGGGAGAGCGCATTACCGACGATATCGTATCGCAGTGCCACCAGTGCGGCAAGCCATGCGACAATCACACCAACTGCGCCAATGAAGCCTGCCACCTGCTGTTTATACAGTGTGATGAGTGTAAAGAAACCATGCACAACACCTGTTCGGTAGAATGTCTTGACTATATACAGCTTCCGCTCGATGAGCAGGTAAGGAGGCGCCGTGGTATTATGAACGGGAACATGATCTTTAAGAAAGGACGTTCTGAAAATATTTCGCTAAAGCAAACCGATGAAGTTGCTGTTGCTGTTGTTCCAACAGTGAAACCCGCGCCAAGGCAGCGTATTAAGAAAGTATTGGTGGGCAAGGGCGAGCATTACTACCCGAAATCGCAGGTGGCGCAGTTTGCTATCGAAGCGAACGGTCTTAAAACCGGCGATACCATACTAATCTCCGGGCCAACTACAGGCGAGCAAAAACTGGTGGTGGAGAAAATGTTCGTAAACGGAAAAGAAGCCGATACTGCCATAACTGGTGACCGGGTAACACTAAACCTGCCGTTCAGGATACGCCTTTCGGACAAGCTTTTTAAAGTACTGGATTAATCTTCAGGAATAAATTAACTGATTTTTCAGTTATTCTTATAAGACCTCAAACCGTAAAGGATAATTTCCCGTACACGGTCTTTGAGGTCTTTTTTATTGTCGAGGGTCAGGCCTTCGGTTTCCACAAACTGGTGTACGCGGGCACGCATTAATCCCGGTTTTCCACTAAAAAAACGGAAGGAGAACCTTTTTTTATTATCGGGGAAAGACATCGGCACGATCGGGATCTGGTGCTCGATCGCCAGGCGGAAAGCACCATCTTTAAATTCATCGAGAAGTACCGTTTCATCTTCCGGCACGCCGCCTTCGGGGAAAATACAGATACTCAGCCCCTGGTTGAGCCTTGCCTGCGCCCTTTTAAAAACCTCAAAACGGCTTTTGGAGCTGTTGCGGTCTACAAGTATGCAGGTACGCTTATAGAAAAACCCGAAGATGGGGATCTTCACCAACTCTTTTTTACCTACAAATACAAACGGGTTTTTTGAGACTACCAGCATCAGCATAATGTCGGTCATAGAGGTGTGGTTTGCCACGAGCATATAACTCTTCCCTTTTTCGAGTTCCTGCCCTCGGTCTATCCTCCAGGGTAATCCCATCCCGATAAGAATGATCTTTGCCCAGAGCCGGGCAAGCACAAAAAACTGCGGATAGGTCTTTTCAGACAGGATGCTAAGGATAAGCAAAGGTGAAAGCACAATAATAGGCACACCCATAAGGATGTAAAACCAAATGCGCCACAGTGTCCAGAAAATGTATTTCAGTAGCTTCATACGTTCCAAATGTAAGCATTCAATCCCTATATTTTGCTTAAAACCGTTACCTTTGCCCAAATTTTTACACTATTCGCCATGGCAAAAATACTTACTGGCATCCAGAGTACGGGAACTCCCCACTTGGGCAACCTATTGGGCGCGATCCTGCCGGCCATAGAAATGGCCAACAAACCGGAAAACGAATCATACCTGTTTATCGCCGACCTGCATTCGGCTACCCAGATAAAGGATGGGGAAGAACTTCGCGGCAACACCTACAGCGTTGCGGCTACCTGGCTGGCATGCGGGCTCGATATCAACAAGGTAACTTTTTACCGCCAGAGCGATGTACCCCAAACTGCCGAGCTATCCTGGTACCTGAGCTGTTTTTTCCCGTTCCAGAGGCTTACGCTGGCCCATTCCTTTAAGGATAAAGCCGACAGGCTTGATGACGTAAACGCGGGACTGTTCACGTATCCAATGCTAATGGCAGCCGATATTCTTTTGTATAATGCCGAATTTGTGCCCGTGGGTAAAGACCAGCTGCAGCATATAGAGATTACGAGGGATGTGGCTTCACGCTTTAACCACCAGATGGGCGAAACGTTTGTGCTTCCCGAACCGATAACCAGTGAAGAAACGAAGATCGTTCCGGGTATCGATGGCGAGAAAATGAGCAAGTCGCGCAACAATACCATCAATATTTTTCTTGACGATAAAACATTGCGCAAGCAGGTAATGAGCATCCAGACGGACAGCACACCGCTGGAAGACCCGAAGAACCCGGATACCGACAATGTATTCGCCATTTATAAGCTTTTGGCCACACCGGAGCAAACCGAAGCCATGAGGGCTAATTACCTTGCCGGCAATTATGGTTACGGCCATGCCAAGCAGGCGCTATACGAGCTTATTGTAGAGAAGTTTAAAGACGTACGCGAAAAGTACCATTATTACATGAACAACCTCCCTGAGATAGACCTCGCTCTGAAAGCCGGCGCTGATAAGGCTGCCGTTGTTGCCAATAAGGTGCTTTCGAGGGTAAGGAATAAGATGGGGTATTTGTAGTATCCCGATAGCAGTTTCCGTTTTCAATTACAGGATTTCCACGTGTTCCCATTAGGGCATGAATGTGAAAATCAGCTGAAAACGGAGGCTGATATTAAACATGAATAATTTCATCTTCCACCAGCAGGTCTTCGCGGCGCATGCGTAACAGCACCTGCGCTACGGCTACCACATCCTTCTCGCAGTAGGTCACGATACGGTCGATGTCCTTATCAATATAGAATACCTCCCCTACCTTGCTGCCGTCGATATCGCCTTTGGGCGATGGAATGCCGAGTATTTTGGTAAGCAGCTTAAGCGAAGTATAGCTTTTGTAATCCCCGAATTTCCACAATTCCATAGTATCCAGGTGCGGCACCTCCCATGGTTTTTTACCGAAAAGGTTGAGCTTTTGCGGTATTGGCAGGCTGTTGATGATCATTCGGCGGGCAATGAACGGGAAGTCGAATTCCTTAGCATTGTGCCCGCACATAATGTGTTGCGGCTGGCTGAAGTGGTTGTTGAGCAGGTTGGAGAAATCTTTCAGTATCTGCACCTCTTCCCCGCAAAAAGATGTTACCCGAAAATGCCGTATATCGTTCCGGAAGGTAAAGTATCCTGCAGACAGGCACACAATCTTGCCAAACTCGGCCCAGATCCCCGCACGGTCATAAAATTCTTCCGGGCTGTACTCATCCTTGCGCTGGTAGTGGGTTTTCAGCGCGAACAAATCCTGTGTTTCCTCATCCAGCAAACCGAAATGACGGTGTTCCGACACGGTTTCGATGTCGAGGAAAAGGATGTTTTCAAGTCTTACTTTTTCGATCATTTTATAAGGGGAACGCGGATAACACGGATCTTACGGATGCCGCAGATTGATTATTGTACCTGATTACCGCATCATGTCTTTTACGTCGGCCTCTTCTTTAGTCATGGGCAGGATATTACCCTGGCCATCCTCCCGTTTCATCAGGCCCATCATTTTGTAGGCTTCATCTATGTACACATAAAAGTCGTTACTGTGCGGATCGGTAAGGGTCTGCAGGCCTTTTGTATGCCCCAGCCTTACGATTATGATATTGTCCTGTGGTATTACAATAACAAATTGTCCAAGGTGTCCGCGCAGGTAGAATATCTTTTTGCCGAGGTAATCGCTCAGCCATGTACCATACCCGTATTGCGGCGCATCTTCAAAGCGCGGATTTATCATTTTTTCCACCATAGCCGGTTCCAGCAATTGCTGTCCGTTCCAGTTTCCCTTATGCAGGAAAAGCTTACCGAAGCGGGCAAAATCGCGGGCATTGCTGGCAAAACAGCAATAGGCTTTCTCCAGCCCGCCTTCATGGTCCAGCTGCCACAGCGCCTCATGCTCCGCACCCATGGGCTTCCAGAATTTATCCGAAACGTAGTCGGCCAGGTGCTGCCCCGTAGCCTTCACGATCACCATGGCCAACAGCTGTGTTGCCCCGCTTACATATTCAAAACTCTGTCCCGGTTTGCTTACGATCGGTACGTCGAGCACCGTTTTTTCGAGGTTGTCCCAAAAATACGCTCTTGTGGTAACCGAAAAGGCGCTGCTATACTGCTCGCCCCAGTCCATTCCCGTTGCCATAGACGACAGGTCGCCCACGGTAAGATCCGCAGCATCACCAGTGCTGTATTCAGGGTAATAGTCGGACACTTTCTGGTCGAGCCCTTTTATCTTGCCTTCCATAATGGCCTTGAACATCGCGGCGGTAACCACAGTCTTCGCCATAGAGAAGGAGTTTGATTTTGAATCTTTTCCATATCCGTCGTAATAGCTCTCATGCCAAATACTGTCATTCTTTATGATAAGGTAGGCTACCGTGCCAAGTTCCTTATGCACCTCTTCCAGCCTTTTCGTACCTTTTACTTTATTGTAATCCTTGTGGGTAGCCCATGGCTGAGCCGTACCCTTTTTCACCTCACGGTTGTCAAAGTACGTGTAGTCCTCCAGATAAGCCGTGGTCTTGCCATTGAGGTACACCACGCGTACCGCCTTAAACAGGTAATCCACATCGAAAAGATACGCCAGTATAACAATAAACGATACAAAAATGGCCAGCCAGAGCAGGAACTTTTTCATAATTGGGATTGAATGGGTTGCCACGAATTTACGCAAAAAATCGGTCGGCTGATGGATCGCCTAAAAAATAAAGCGCCCCGTATGGGACGCTTTCAATGGGCTACCTAAAAGTTTATGATCCAACCAACCGGATCAGAAACTAAAACTTATGCCGGAATACAAACCGATGAAATACGGCTTAAAGTTGCCTGCATCCCTGCTGTATGCGTTGACCTGGTATTTGAACGTTGGTTCAAAATTCGCCTGGAACGATTTCCAGAAGCGGTACCTGAAGCCAAGGCCTATATTAGTACTGAAATGTATGTTGTTCAGGTTCTGCGCTTCGCCTACTTCGGTACTGTAGCCCTGTGTAGATACTACGCTTACATTGTTTTCATTAAGGAAAAGGGTACTCACCCCGCCGATCACGTTGATGCCGAACTTCCTGTTCAACAATGCATACGACATTTCTACCGGAACCTCGATGTAGCCTGTCTGTTGTACCATGGAACCGTTGAATTGCTGTACCGGAAACGAAAGCGTAGACGGCTGCGGATTGCTTCCGGTGTCATTCCCGGCATTGCTTACAACAATGTTGGCCGCTTTCGCCCTTCGGGAAACATTATTGGTCTGGTTGCTCAGCGATGGGCTAAACTGTATATCGTTGGTAGCATAGCTCAGGTTTACGGTATTTACGCCTGAACGAACAGAAAGCCTGTCGGTAATGGCATAATCAATTCCCACGCCATAGCTCATATCGTTATCAAAACTTTTGCTGTTACCGGAAAACTGTCCGTCTATTGGCGAACCCTCCGACAAGGAGTTATAAAATACCGGCGCTACCTGCGGCTTGATGTTCCATTTGCCCTTATTACCCAATTCGGCTACTGCCTTATCTTCATTTTTCTTTGCCAGGTTATCCTTCAAAATTTTATCAAGCTCATTTTCCGGCTTAAGCACTGTATCAACAGCGGGAGCCTCCGCAATTGCATTCTCAACAGGAAGGTCTCTTTTGATGATGCCATTCTGTGTAGCGTTGCCGCCCGATGCCGTGGCGCTACCCTCGCTGCCCGATTGCTGCTGTGTTTTTTTATAGCTACCCTGCGCTACCGCGTTTTGGCTGCTGCCCGGAAGCCCCTGAACAGCCCTGGTGCCTTTTGGAGACGGGTCCGTTTTGTCATTCACAACGGTGCCTGAAGCATTCCTGTTTCCTGTACCCTGGCCGCTTTTATTTCCGGCAGTACCATAGGCAACACCTTCATTAGTATGGGTCAGCTTGTTACGCCTGCTGTTTTTATTGTTCCTGCCTGCCTTGCCGTTTTTCTCAGCATCCGGGGCATTGTGGTCATGGGCCACCGCGTTATTATTTTCAATGATGCCTTCCTTTCCCTGTATATTGCTTTTATTGGCATCGTCCTGAGTTGTGGCACCGTTAGCACCTTTGCCTGTTGCCTTGTCATTACCCGAAGCTACTGCCTCGTTGGTACTGCCGTTTGCCGTACCGTTTTCCTTATCACCCACTATGGTGCCATGGTTCGGCACGGGCTTATCGGTAGGGTATATGCGCTTCTGTCCGTTCTTGTCCAGTACCACCGGATTTTCGTTGGTATCGATCCCCCGGAAATACGGAAGGGTAAACAACGACCCGATAACCAGTATAGCTGCCACTCCCGAAAGCTTTATCCACAGTGGGATAACCCTTCGCTTCTTTTTTTCCTGCAACGCGTCCTTTATGTTTTCCCAAACAAATTCAGGAGGCGCCGCTTCAAAGTCCTTAAACTTTTCCTGGAATAACCTGTCTACATCTTTTCTTTCACTCATTTTGCTGTAGGTATGCTTGTGCCCTGATGCGCTTCAATTTTTTCTTTTAATATTATTCTTGCCCTTGCAAGGTTGGATTTTGACGTGCCCTCGGTAATGCTAAGCATCGCTGCGATCTCCTTGTGCGAAAAGCCGTCGGTTACATACAGGTTGAACACCATGCGGTAACGGTCGGGCAGCGCCTGGATAATGGATACCAGGAATTCCATGGTAACCGTTTCCGGCTCTATTTCCACATCGGCCTCCTCGGGCAGGTTTTCGGTCACGATCTCAAAGACACCTTCGCTACGGTACCGCTGCAATACGTTGTTCACCATCACCCTTTTTGCCCAGCCTTCAAAGGAACCCTTAAACTGGTACTGGCCAATTTTTCTGAAAATAAGCAGGAACCCATCCTGAAGATTGTCCTGCGCGTCTTCATAATTGCGGGAATACTTAAGGCATACGGCAAACAGCTTAGACGAAAACAGCCGGTATAGCTGCTCCTGCGCCTTGATGCTGTCCTGCTGGCATTCCTTTATGATCTGCTCTAATACCAAGTGATCCCACGTTTACTTATTATTCAAAATTCTTTATCTACTCTACCGGAATTTCATACTCAACGAACTCCTGACTGTTCCCTACTACACTTTCTCCCCTGTAAAACTTGAAGAAATAGTTGTTTTCGCCATAATTCTGGGGACAGGTAAAATCAAAGGAAGCTTCTTCGACTGTAAGTGTATCAAGCGGTTCGCAGCTGGCATCCTGTATTACAAGCGCCTGAACGGCAAACACGTGCTTTACTCCATCCATTTCGTGGTAAAAGCCATCGAAATAATAGCAGTCGTTAGGACGGGAGTAGTTCACCTTTATCGTGTATGTCTGGCCCCTGTGCATTACTTCCGGCAACTCCACCGGGACTACAGGCAGAAACTCCACATGGAATTTCAGCTTGTCTTCTTCCAGCGAACAGGAAACCAATACCACTAAAACAGTGAGTAACAATAACAGCTTTTTCATAAATCGTCTCAAAAAATAGTTTGCGTGTACGTCATTAAGATACCAAATATGCTGAAAGGTTGCGTGATTAGCAATAAAAAAACCCGAAAAATCGGGTTTCAGTTTTAAGCAGTCTGCTCTTTTATAATCTCTTTTATCTTGGCTTCAAGCTCATCGGCCAGTTCGGGGTTGTCTTTTATGAGCGATTTCACGGCATCACGTCCCTGCCCCAGCTTGGTGTCGGCATAGCTGAACCATGATCCCGACTTCCTGATGATCTCAAATTCAACCGCCAGATCCAATATTTCTCCGGTCTTGGAAACACCTTCGCCATACATGATGTCGAATTCAGCCGTTTTGAACGGAGGCGCCACTTTGTTCTTAACGATCTTCACTTTGGTACGGTTACCGATCACGTTCTCGCCATCTTTGATCTGCGACGCACGTCGGATATCAATACGCACGGAAGCGTAGAATTTCAGCGCGTTACCGCCGGTTGTAGTTTCCGGGTTACCGAACATTACACCGATTTTCTCACGAAGCTGGTTGATGAAGAATACAGTACAGTTGGTCTTGCTGATGGTCGCTGTAAGTTTCCTCAGCGCCTGGCTCATCAGGCGGGCATGAAGGCCCATCTTGGAGTCGCCCATCTCGCCTTCGATCTCGCTCTTTGGCGTAAGCGCCGCAACAGAGTCGATCACCACAATATCAATCGCGCCGGAGCGGATAAGGTTCTCGGCGATTTCAAGCGCCTGCTCACCGTTGTCGGGCTGCGAGATAATAAGATTCTCCACATCCACATGCAGCTTTTCGGCATAGCTGCGGTCGAACGCGTGTTCCGCGTCGATAAAGGCCGCGATACCGCCTGCTTTCTGCGCTTCGGCAATTGCGTGAAGCGTCAGGGTGGTCTTACCCGATGATTCCGGGCCGTAGATCTCTATAATCCTGCCGCGCGGGTAACCATTTACCCCAAGGGCAAGGTCAACCCCAAGCGAACCCGATGGTATCGATTCCACTTCTTCCACAGCCTGGTCACCCAGTTTCATTACGGTACCTTTACCGTAGGCTTTATCCAGTTTATCTAATGTAAGCTGTAACGCTTTCAGTTTTGCTTCTTTATCTCCGCTCATCTTTTATATAGTATATGACGTAAAAGTAATTCTTTTTTTAATGGTGTAAATATAAGAATATTTTCTAATTATAATAAAATTATTGTAAGATTTTTTTATTCAATACTTTTGGCTTTTAAACTGCAATTTAATATCACATCGAGTAAAACCTCTTCAATGAATTCTTTTTTTAGCATAAAATCCTAAAAATGTGTACGATTAGATCGCCTCGAATATCTTGCCGGGCAATGGCCTTATCACACCTTTCAGTTCCATCGTCAGTAATAATGAAGACAGCTTGAATACCGGCATTCCGCATTCCAGCGCGATGATGTCCATCTGCTCTTTTCCATTCTTCTGCAGGAAGTCGTATACCCGTTGCTCATCGTCTTCCAACACCACAAAAAGCTGCTTCTGTACGGCCGGGGCTTTTTTGTCTTCGAGCTGCCAGTTGAGCATATAGATAAGGTCGGCGGCACCGGTAAGCAGGTTGGCGCGCTGGCTCCTGATAAGATTGTTGCAGCCCATACTGTACTTGTCGGTTACGCGGCCCGGTACGGCAAACACGTCGCGGTTGTAGTCGTTGGCTACGTTGGCGGTAATCAGTGAGCCACCTTTCTCGGCGCTCTCTATAATAATAGTAGCCTCGGCAAGGCCCGCGACAATGCGGTTGCGTTTCACAAAGTTCTCTTTATCAGGGTTGGAAGTGCTCCAGAACTCGGTAAAGAACCCACCGTTCTCCTCCATCTTCGCCACATATTTCTTATGCACCTTCGGATACACCTGGTTGAGGCCATGTGCCACTACCCCAATAGTTTGCAGGTTGTTTTCCATTGCTACCTGATGCGCGTGGATGTCTACGCCATACGCAAACCCGCTTACAATAACAGGATTGAGGGGCGCGAGGTCTTCGATAAGCTTGCGGCAAAAGTCAGACCCGTAAGAGGTCATCTGGCGCGTACCCACGATGCTTATTACCTTGCGGCCCTCCAGGCTGATGTTACCCGAACTCAAAAGCACCACAGGCCCGTCAATACAATGTTTCAGGCGTTCGGGGTAGTCTTTCTCAAGATAGTGCAGCGGCTTTATACCGGAGCTTTGTATGTACTTCACCTCCGCTTCAGCCAAGGCAAATACCGCTTTGTTTTTCAGGTTGTTGTAGACCACTTCACCAATTCCTTCAATAGCGGTAATCTGTGATTTTTTGGCATTAAATACGGCTTCGGCAGAACCCAGATGGTTAATCAGCCTTTTGGCTACAATGTCGCCCACGCCTTCCACACGAAGCAGGGCAAGTGAATTAAGTAATTCAGTGTCAGTCATCAATAAAAATTTTACAGGCGTTTACTCTATTATTTTGGCATTGTTAATAACATTTGTAGATAAAATTTTTCATTCACCCGCAAACAATTAAATTTGTTCTTATGATGATAGAAAAACATATATCGGCTTTATTGTATCGCTACCAGTGCGTTACCGTTCCCGGCTTTGGCGCTTTCCTTACCGAAATCCGCACCGCCGTGCTCGACAGCAGCACCCATACCTTCTATCCTCCAAAAAAACTCATCTCCTTCAATGCGAATGTAAAAAATAATGATGGTCTTTTGGCAAGCCATATCGCTTTGCAGGAAAAAATTTCTTACGATCAGGCTGTTACCGCCATCGAAAAGGCTGTAGACACCTGGATGGCTTCGCTGCAATCTGGGCAAACACTGGTAATTAAGAATCTTGGTGAAATACGTTTCAACACAGAAGGAAGCCTTCTGTTCTCTCCCGATACACCTGTAAACTACCTTACCGATGCCTTTGGCCTGGCAACTGTAGTTTCGCCGGCTGTAAAGAGGGAAGAATACAAAGAGATTGCCGAAGCCTTTGAGGAAAAAGCACCTGTTGTTTTCACCCCGGAAAGAAAAAGGAATTACTCTTACCTTAAGTATGCCGCTGTATTTGTGGTAATGCTGGGCGTTGGCGGAAGCGGCTTTATAGCCTACCGCAACAATGCCATAGCACAGGAAACCCTGGTGGTAGAGCGCAATGTGCAGGAAAAAGTACAGCAAAAAATACAGCAGGCCACTTTCCTGATTGACAACCCCATGCCGGCTGCAAAGCTTCCGCTGAAAGAGGAAGTACTAAACCTGCCCTACCACGTGGTAGCCGCCGCTTTCCAGAGTGAGGCTAATGCCAACAAGGCCGTACAGCAGCTGAACGCCAAAGGCTATAAGGCACAACGCCTGGAGAAAAACAGGGCCGGATTATATCCGGTATCGTACAACAGTTTTGCTACTCATGCCGAAGCATATAAAACCATGATGTATATCCGAAAAACCGAGAACCGGGATGCGTGGCTCACGGTACAGTAATATTCTAATCCTCCTTACGGAGGATTTTTTATGGGCTTTAACGAATAAACAACAGTACTTTCTGCAAGATTTTTCCCGACTGCACTATCTTTGCCAAAAAAACGAATGCATCCAAAATATCCTTCCGATTCCGCTTGTATTATGACCGACCTGGTACTGCCGGGTGAGACCAACCCGCTGAACAACCTTTTCGGGGGCGAGCTCCTTGCCCGTATGGACCGTGCCGCCAGTATAGCCGCACGCAGGCATTCGCGCCGCATTACCGTTACCGCGTCAGTAAACCATGTTGCTTTCAACAGGGCTATCCCTCTCGGAAGTGTGGTTACGGTGGAGGCTAAGGTATCGCGTACATTTAAGTCGTCGATGGAGATCTTTATCGATGTATGGACGGAAGACCGCGAATCGGGCACCAGGGCCAAGGCCAATGAGGCAATATACACATTTGTGGCTGTGGATGAAACCGGAAGGCCAGTAGAAGTACCGCCAATCGAGCCGCAAACCGACCTGGAAAAACAACGCTATGATGCTGCCCTGCGCAGGAAACAGCTCAGCCTTGTGCTGGCAGGCAAAATGAGCCCGCACGATGCCACTGAGCTGAAAGCACTTTTCCAATAAGACACATATAACAACAAAAAGGACGCTCTACTGAAGCGTCCTTTTTGTTGTTATTGTGCTATCCAAGAAGCCGGATTGAGGTGGGTAGTGTTTTGCAGCACATAGAATTTCATTACTGTCTTTCCGGATGGGCTGGTAGCTACTGTACCAATATTTTGATTGGCCTTCACTTTGTCTCCCGATTGTACATTTATCGAAGAAAGGTTGAAGTATACCGTAAAATAGTTACCATGCTGAATGTATACGATCTTATTCCTTGTACCGTCTATTACCTGTATTTCACCTACTTCGCCATCAAATACAGCCCTGACCGCCATACCCGGATTGGTGGTAATATCGATACCTTTATTATTAATAGTGGTCGTTTTAACTACCGGGTGCGCGTGTGTACCAAAAGAATCTGAAATATAGCCTTCCTTAACCGGCCATGGCAGCCTGCCTTTGTTGGCACTAAAGTTGGCCGCAACGATCTTGCCTTCTTTGGTAAGCGCGATCTTGTTCGGTTCGGCTTTAGCAGCCGCGGCAATTTCTTTCTTCTCGGCAGCCGATGCCGCTTTGGCAGCAGCCTTACGGTTGGCCTCGGCAATTGCCTCTTTGATCATTTTATCGATCTGCCTGTCTATTTCTTTAGCTTCCTGCTGTTTTTTCTTAATGTCGGCAGCCAGCTTTTTCTTGTCTTTCTGTATGGTTTTTACCAGCTTCTCCTGCTCGTTCTTGTCCTTTTGCAGGTCGTTCCTTTGCCTCTCACTCTCCGAAAGAAGTTTTTGCTTTTCCTTTTTCTGACCGTTCAGCGTGCGGTCGAGCTCCTCCAATTGTAACATCTTGTTGCGGATCTCATCACCCTGTATCTTACGGAAACTGGCATATTGCTTCATATACTGCATACGCTTATAGGCCTGCAGAAAATCTTCCGATGAAAGGATAAACATGATACGGCTTTGTTCCGAACGGCTTTTATAGGCCTTTACCACCATATTGGCGTAATCTTCCTTTAGGACCTTCAGCTCACGGTTCAACTTGTTTATCTTCAGCTGGTTCAGGTAAATATCGTCGTTAAGGAGCTTGGTTTGTTTCTGTGTGGTATTGATAAGCTTTTCGCTTAGCTTGATTTTCGAGATATTTTCCTCGATCTTGCTGAGTACCGATTTTTCCTTTTTGGTTTCCGAACTCACGAGCTTTTGCAGCTCTTTCATCTCTTTGATGATCTGCGCCTTTCGCTGCTCCAGCTTTTTTTGCTGTTCAGACTGGCTCCAGCCCAGTGTCGTGAAGCCAATGAGGAAAATAGTAAGGAGAAATCTGGTCATGTTTTTATTTGGTTAATCAAGAAATATCTGGTCGAAGCCTTCCGGTACCTCATACGGGAACGTAAGCTTTTCATCAAAGGTAACCGTTTTATACTGTATCTGTAAATTTACCCTGTCTTTTTGCTCGGCCTCAATACGTATGTCGGTTGGCAAAACCGCCTGTTGGTAGGCTTTGTAGCCATGGTATTGTATCTCGAGGCTACGGGGCTGCTGCCCGCCCTGTGCTACCGACTGCCTGCGAAGCAGGAAATCGCCGCCAATGAAGAAATTGCCTACAATGCCCTTATTGTTAGAAACCAGTTTATACTGATCACCTTCCAGCGAAGATTTGTAACTGCCCTTCTCCAGATCTTCGAGTGCAAGGCCCAACAGCATGTTTTGCACTTTGGTAAAATTAAGCTCGGTGCCCAGCCAACGGCTCAGCATCGCGTAATTGCCTTCAAAATATTTACCGTTTATCTTTTCATAATAGCTCACCCTTTGCGGTGTAATGAGCGCTTTGGCCATCGTTATCCCCAGAAAACGTACGCTAACGAGAATGGTCTCATCCTTTTTCATACGTATCTCTGCCGAAACGCTTTGCGACTGCTTGCTGTCCTTATATTTAGCATCTGCCCTTATGTAAAGCGTACTGAACTGCCTCGGCACCGCATAATGCCCTGTTGCCACATCTTTCGCGGACTTTTCTGCTTCAGCGGCTACCGGCTCCCCGGTTGGTATTGCTGCCTGTTTTGTTTTACAAGACACGAAACATAAAACGCCGGCAACTATAGCTATGTATTTTCTCATATTTTCCAGAAGATCCTTATTTTGTTTTGGCCAGCCCGTTTTTAGCCTCATTAAGCTCTTTTTTAAAATCTTTTTCCAGCTCCTTATCGTCTACTACAAAGTCGATGCCGCTTTCCAGCCAGTCTTTGGCCTTACTGTACTGCTTCAGTTTGTTGGACGCGTAGCCCGCAAAATAATACAGTCTCGCATGGGTAGGATAGGTATCGATATATTCTCCCGCTTTTTTGGCAAGGCTTTCATGCTGCCCGCTTCCCGTATAGGTATACAGCAGTAGTTCTACCGCCTCAATGTCATCCGGCTTTGCCGCAAGGCTCTTTTCGAAATACTTTGAGGCTTCGGCATATTTCTTTTTGGTGTAAAAGAATTTCCCCACCTCTTTCGGAACGTTTACATTTTTATCATCCTCAAAATACGTTATCGCTTTTTCGAGCTGTGGCCCGTAAGACGGATTATTGTTCGTATAGATAAGGAACTCATTCAGTACCCGGTGCTTTATCTTGCTGTCGATTTTTTTGCTGCCCAGTATCCTGTACATTGATTCAGACGCTTTGGCGCCGTCATTGTTACCAAGGTTGAATTTAAAAAGGCTTACCTGCGCCCAGTCCGATCCCGGAATTTCCTTTTCAAGCTGCTTAGCCACCTGTTCGGCTTTTTCCTCCTGGTTGCTTTCAGAGTAGTAATTGATAAGTTCCAGATAGTTCGCCTCAACCTTCGGGTTTTTCTTAATGGCTTCCTCAAGGGCCGCTTTCTGGGGCTTGCTGTAGTTGCTGTTGGTCATGATCTGAGCTTTATACATCTCACGCTTTTCCGACATGCCTACGGTCGACTCCATTTCGTTGATAAGCTCCAGCGCTTTATCATATTGCTGTGTATACATATACAGTGAAACGAGGTCTTCCTGATATTGGTCTTTTTTCCATTCCATTAGTTTTTTCACGACTGTGATGGATCGGTTGAAGTCTTTCGTCTCGTAGTACACATCATACAATCCCTGCCAGTACCAGCGGTTTTTCGGGTCGAGCTCTGTAGCTTTCTTATAGGCTTTTTCCGCTTCGGCAAAGTTGCGCATACTGATGTAGTTCTTACCCAGCTCGTTGTAAATAACCGGATTGTTAGGTTCTTTCTCAAGGCATTTTTCAAGCGAACGGATTGCCTTGTCGTAATTCTCGATGCCTTTTTGCTTTAATGCTTCATAAAAATTATCCTGGAACTCATTTGCAGCTAATGCTAATGAATCCGGCTCTGCCTGGGCATGGAGTATTGCCGGGGACACGGTCCCCAGAAACAATAAAGCGTAAAAAAGGATCTTTTTCATATTTTTCCCCATCCCCTGCCCCCGGGGGAACTTTAGAATGGATGTTTTAAATTATTCCAGAACCGAATAATCACCGATGCTTATAGCGGTAAACTTACCGTCAAATTTGGCATGGTTACCTATCATGGCGTTATCCAGGTTCGCGTTTGTTATTACCGAGTTCGTCTGAACAAGGCTGTTCTTCAGGGTACTGTTTTCCACTTTTGTGTTAGCACCCAACGATACGTTTGGACCTACAGTCGCGTTTTTCAAAACTACACCTTCAGCAATAAAGCATGGCGGGATGATGGTACTGTTTTCTATCGTTGCAGAATCGGCTACCATGTTCTCCCCATCGGCATGCAAAAAGCCCAGCATACGGCTATTTGTCTCTACCGTTACGGCTTTGTTACCACAGTCCATCCACTCGTCTACTTTACCAGGCACAAATTTCATGCCTTTTTGCTTCATGTTCTCCAGGCCGTCGGTAAGCTGGTACTCGCCACCCTTTACAATATTGTTGTCCAGCAGGTATTGCAGCTCCTCACGAAGCGTTTCCCCGCTCTTGAAATAGTAGATCCCGATGATGGCCAGGTCGGATACGAACTCTGCCGGCTTCTCCACGAAATCTACGATCTCATTCTTATCATTCAGTTGCACCACTCCAAATGCTGAAGGATCTTCTACCTGCTTTACCCAGATAACGCTGTCGGCTGTAGTATCTAACGTAAAATCGGCGCGGAATAGTGTATCGGCATAGGCCACCACCATCGGCCCGCTCATCGATTCTTTAGCGCTCATAATGGCGTGCGCGGTACCCAGTGGCTGGTCCTGATAGTAGATCGTGCCTTTAGCACCCAGCTTTTCGGCAATGGCTACAAGGTCTTTCTCTACCTGTGTTCCAAAATCTTTATGTATGATGAAAGCTATCTCCTCAATTTCCTGATTAATTACCCCGGCGATGTCTTCTACAAGGCGGTGCACGATTGGCTTGCCTGCAATCGGGATAAGCGGTTTTGGTATGGTTAGTGTGTGAGGGCGAAGGCGTGAGCCCCTCCCTGCCATTGGTACAATAATTTTCATGATGTTTTTAGGGTTATGCTGTTTTTGGTTGATATTATTTCACGCCCGTGCTGCCAAAGCCTCCTTCGCCACGCACCGTTTCGCTAAGCGCCTCCGCTTCTACCCATTCGGCCCGCTCATGTTTCGCAATAACCAACTGGGCAATACGCTCTCCATTTTCTACTGTAAAAGCTTCATTCGATAAATTTACTAAAATTACCCCTATCTCGCCACGGTAGTCGGCATCAACGGTTCCCGGGCTGTTCAATACGGTTATCCCTTTTTTGGCTGCCAGTCCGCTGCGTGGGCGTACCTGCGCTTCGTAACCTATCGGCAACTCTATGAACAAACCTGTTTTTATAATGGCCCTTCCCAGCGGTTGCAGTACTACGGCTTCTTCAAGATTGGCGCGAAGGTCCATTCCTGCCGAGGCAATGCTTTCATAGTTGGGTAATGCGTGCGATGATTTATTGATGACTTTAATGATAACAGACATTTTATTTCTTTATGAATTTTAAAAGTGTTTCTTTTTCGAGTTTGAAGATAAGGAAAAGATAGCCGACAAAGGACAGAATACCGAAAACATACGTTTCGCGCAATGGCTTTATGTAGAATGACAGGCATCCCAAGACCACGGCAAGGGTAATGAAAAATACCATCTTCCGGATGTTGTAAGGTATCGGATAGTATTTAGCGCCCAGCTTGTAGGATATAATCATCATGGTGCCGTAGGCTGCCACTGTGCCAACTGCCGAACCCATGTAGCTCCACAGCGGTATGAGCGCGATATTGAATACAAGGGTAACCGCTGCTCCCCCAAAAGAGATATAAGCCCCCATTTTGGTACGGTCACTTAGTTTGTACCATACCGAGAGATTGGTATAAATACCCAGGAAGAAAGCGCCAAGCGTAACTAAAGGCACTACGTCCATCGCCTCCCAGTAGGCTTTGTCCCTTAACAATATCCATTTGAAGATATCGGCAAAAACGAGCACGCCGAGGTAAATCACAGATCCGAAGATTACAAAGTATTCGGTGACTTTCGCATAGGTTTGCGGGGCATTGCTGCTCCCGGCCTGGCTAAAGAAGAACGGCTCGATTCCCAGTCGGTACGCTGTCGAAAATAAGGTCATGAACAACGCCAGCCTGTAACAGGCCGAGTAGATACCGATATCCGATTCCGGCACATTCATGTATTCCATCAACGGACGCGAAAAGGCTTCGTTAATGGCGTAGGCAATACCCGCCACCATTACCGGTAGTGAGTAGTGCATCATCCGTTTCCAAAGCACCACATCAAAATGCCATGACAGGCAGAGGTAGTGCGGCAGCAGGACGATCACCGCGGCAAGGCTCGACAGCACGTTGGCTACGAATACATATCCGACTTCAAAGCCGGGAGTGTACAGCGTTGCAAGGAAACCTTCGGGGTCAGACTGTGCTATTTTTGGCAGCCAAAGCAGGAAAAAAACATTGAGCAGCAGATTGAATGCTACGGTGCCGACCTTTACTATCGCGTAAAATATGGGCCTCCCCTCGGCACGCAAACGGCTGAAAGGGATGATGACCAGCGCATCGAGCACCAGGACCCAGATAGTAAGGGTTATGTATTCGGTATCTATCCCCAGGGCTTTCGCAAGGTATTCGCGCCCCAACAACGCCATAACGAGGAACAGCAGCGATGACCATACCAATGATATGGTGCTGGTACTCATTACCTGTTTTTTATTGTCGGTGTGGTAAAACCGGAAGAACGCTGTCTCCATGCCATAGGCCAGCACCACGTTGAAGAAAATGATCCATGAGAAGATGATGGATACCTTTCCGTACTGATCCGTGTCCATAACGCCGGGGCTGGTATACAGCGGCGTCAGGAAAAAGCTGAACATGCGCGGTACCACTGTGGCAATACCGTATATAGCAGTTTGCTGGAATAGTTTTTTTGTGAGGCTCAAGTGGTTTGTTTAGTTCTAAACAAAAGTAGCAATTTTCGGGTAATGCCGAAATTACATTGTGGTAAAACATATATGTCACTGAATATAAAAAGAGCTCTCTTCCAATAAGTATATCCGAATATATAGCTTAATTTTACTATAGAAAATAACTAGACATTAATATCCTCATAAGACAAGTAAGGTTGTGACGTGATAAAATCATGTGCGAACTTCAAAACTACGTTTTTAGTCAAAGTGGCTAAAAAATCTGCTCTCCATAAAGAAATATCATCCCGTAGTTCCTCCATATTCTTTTGGAGGAAATTTTCTAGCTGCGTTCGTGTTATTTCACATTTAAATAAATGCTTGATCTCATTATCATTATTTGAAGGAATATAGGTAGTAACAGTGGATGTCTGAGGGAAATCTCTAAAACAGCGGGCTGTATTTTCAAGCGATTTCTTATAAGCAAAATATTGCGAAACAGCAAAGCCTTCTTTAAAAAACACAATTCTTCTTTTGTAGTCTGACTTACTTTCGTCAAAATAACCTGAATTAGCCTTGCATCTTTTAAAAAACTCATATTTAGACAACTGTAATCCTTGTATGTTCTTATTAAAAAAATAGTCGATAGTTACTTCAACATCATTAAAATTATTTGTTTCTAAAATTTCTAATTTTAAACTTGAATTTCTTGCTCTATTTTTTGCCGCAGGGGTGTATCCTATATTTGTCATCATAACACCGAAGTTTGCATTTACATCTTGCATCATTCCTATAAAACTTTCTACTACTTTTAAATTGATCTTTTTACTATAATATTTACAGTCAATAATTCCTAAAACTTTACTCCCAGCAACATTGCCTCTTAATGCAATATCAATTTGCCTTTCCGTTTTACTGTATAATCCAAAAATCAAATCGTTATAAATTATATCATTACTGGGATAATTTTCCAACAAAAATTGATATAGTTTCTCTTCGTAATTTTTCCACATTATTACAAAATTGTATTACTTCCTTCCTAAGAATTTAAATATATTATTCAAATTAATACCAATACCAGCAATATTTGGCTCAAGAATAATTGTATCGTTAAGTATTTTTCCAATCCCTCCTTTGAGTTCTTTTTTAACTTGAAAATCTTTAATTTCCTTCCTCTCTTCAATATCTCGAAAAATTTTTTCCAATAATTTGACTACATCCTGTGGTTTTTGACAAATCCTTCCAATTTCAAGAAAGACTAATTTATCTTCAGGAAGTTGTTCTCCAGATAAAATCAAATCATTTCTATCTAAAAAGTATCTTGGATGTATAGTAGTAATCATTAAGGCTGGTAATAAATCTTTTGGATTAATTCCATTGATAGATTCCCAAGACATTAGTTCTGAATAGAAGTGGCTTTCGGCAATACCTTGTATAACGATAGAATCATTTTTCGTCGCAAATTCAGCAATTTTATCAAAGCTATTCCGTAATGTATTTCCGATGGGTTCATCCCAATTATAATAATCCAAAATATACAAGTAATAACTTTTAGATACATCCTCAGGAAAAACTGCCAAAGTATTAATCTTTAATCCCATATAATTTCATTTGGTCATTAAATATACTATAACAATACCATATAACAAAAAAGGCTTCCCTTTCAGGAAGCCTCTTCGCTTATGTTTGTTGTCAATATTAATTGTTCAATGCCTCGGCACCACCCACAATCTCAAGGATCTCACCGGTAATGGCTGCCTGGCGGGCTTTGTTGTAGGTCAGTTTCAACTGGTTCCTCAACTCGGTTGCGTTGTCGGTTGCTTTGTGCATTGCCGTCATACGCGCACCGTGCTCCGAAGCGAAAGAATCACGAACCGCTTTGTACAGCTGTGTCTTTAGCGAAAGCGGCACAAGGCTGCGAACGATCTCCTCTTTAGATGGCTCAAAGATATAATCGGTTGCCTGTGTATTGGTTTCGGTTGCTCCAGCAGGAGCCAATGGCAGGAACTGCTCTGTAAGCACAACCTGTGTAGCGGCATTCTTAAAGTGGTTGTACACCACCTCGATCCTGTCGTACTCCCCCGCGGCGAACTTATCCATAAGAAGCTGCGCTACGTTCGCTACATTTTCGAATGTAAGCGTATCGAACAGGCTGCTCTCGTTAGCGATAATGTTGCAGGATTTCCTCAAAGCATCGTTACCTTTTTTACCAATGGCAAGCACATCAACTTTCTTTCCGGCATAAGCCTCCTGAAGGTTTTTTATCTGCTTGATCACGTTGGCGTTAAAAGCGCCACACAATCCCCTGTTGGAGGTAATGGCTACAATAAGCACTTTGCTTACAGGGCGCTGTTCGGCAAATGCGCCACCATTGTCGCCCTCAAGGGTCGCGCTCAGGTTTTGCAAAAGTTCAGTAAGCTTTTCAGAATAAGGCCTCATGGCAGTAATGGCATCCTGAGCTTTTTTAAGCTTGGCTGCCGATACCATTTTCATCGCGCTGGTAATCTGCATGGTCGATGAAACCGAAGTGATCCTGTTACGTATTTCCTTTAAGTTTGCCATTTTATAATGTAACAATTAAGCAATTAACCAATGTAACAATTGCTACATTGATTAATTGATACATTAGTTTATTAATATTTCGCAGAGATCTCGGCAGCGGCTTTCTCAAGCACGTCGGTAATCTCTTCAGTAAATTTACCTGCTTTAAGGCCGTCAAGAACATCCTTGTGTGTAGCCTTAAGGTATTCGATATAGTCTTTTTCGAACTCTTTTACCTTGTTAACCGGTACATTCCTAAGTAGGTTTTTAGAACCTGCGTAGATAATAGCTACCTGGTCTTCAACTGTAAACGGATCGTTTACCGCCTGCTTAAGGATCTCAACGTTCCTGCGTCCTTTTTCGATTACGTTTAGTGTAACCGCGTCAAGGTCAGAACCGAACTTGGCGAATGCCTCAAGCTCACGGAACTGTGCCTGGTCCAGCTTAAGCGTACCGGCAACTTTCTTCATCGACTTGATCTGTGCGTTACCACCTACACGAGATACAGAGATACCTACGTTGATCGCAGGGCGAACACCCGAGTTGAACAGGTCAGACTCAAGGAAGATCTGTCCGTCGGTAATCGAGATTACGTTGGTTGGGATATAAGCAGAAACGTCACCCGCCTGTGTTTCGATGATCGGAAGCGCCGTAAGCGATCCGCCACCTTTCACGATTGGCCTTAACGATTCCGGAAGGTCGTTCATGTTTTTAGCAATGCTGTCGTCCGCGATAACTTTCGCCGCACGCTCAAGAAGCCTTGAGTGAAGGAAGAATACGTCACCAGGGTAAGCCTCACGTCCCGGTGGCCTCCTAAGTAGCAGGGAAACCTCACGGTAAGCAACCGCCTGTTTAGACAGGTCATCATAGATGATAAGGGCAGGACGGCCCGTATCACGGAAGTACTCACCAATCGCAGCACCTGCGAACGGAGCGTATACCTGCATTGGTGCAGGGTCTGAAGCGTTAGCCGCAACAATAACGGTGTATGCCATTGCGCCTTTTTCTTCAAGTGTCTTAGCGATACCTGCAACAGTAGAAGCTTTTTGGCCTACCGCTACATATATACAGAATACAGGTTTGCCTGCATCATAGAATTCTTTCTGGTTCAGGATGGTGTCGATACAAACGGTAGTCTTACCCGTCTGACGGTCACCGATCACAAGCTCACGCTGCCCGCGTCCAACCGGGATCATCGCATCGATCGCTTTGATACCTGTCTGCATCGGCTCTGTTACCGGCTGACGGAAGATAACACCGGGAGCTTTACGCTCAAGCGGCATCTCATACAGCTGGCCTCCGATAGGGCCTTTACCATCAATTGGCTGTCCAAGGGTGTTTACCACACGGCCTACCATTTCTTCGCCCACTTTTAGCGACGCGATACGGTCAAGCCTCTTTACGGTAGAACCTTCCCTGATACCTGTTGAAGGACCAAGCAATACTACACCCACATTGTCTTCCTCGAGGTTCAATACAATAGCCTCTAACCCGTTTTCGAACTGTACCAACTCACCATACTGCGCGTTAGACAATCCGTATACACGGGCAATACCATCACCTACCTGAAGAACCGTTCCTACTTCTTCCAATGTAGCACCCGATTCAAAACCGGACAATTGTTTCTTTAATATTGCTGAAATTTCAGCTGGTTTAATTTCTGCCATCTGATTATAGTTTAAACACTTATTGTGATAAAATACTAATTACTTAATTCTCTTTTTAGGGTACTAAGGCTGTTCGCCACCGAAGCGTTGAACTGCTTATCGCCCACCCTAAGGATAAACCCACCAATAATGTCGGGGTTTACGATATTCTTAAGGGTAATCTTTTTGTCTGAAAACTCTTTTACTTTGGCAAGTACTTTTGCTTCAAGCTCCGGAGTGATAGGGAAGGCCGTAGTAACCGTAGCTACTTCTTCGCCGTTGATGATGTCGAACTGTACTTTGTACTGTTCTGCAATTGCCGGCAAAATGTTGAACCTCTTGTTTTCAAGCAAAAGCCTGAAAAGTCCCATTGTTATAGTATTGGTGTTGGCAAATATCTCTTTAAGGGCCGATTCCTTAATTTCAGCTTTTACGGTTGGGCTGCCCAAAAAGTCTTCCAACTCTTTGCTTTCCTTTACCGATGCAGAAATAAGGGCCATATCTTCGCTCACCTGCTGTGCAGCGCCCGAAGCCTGTGCCATTTCAAGTATCGCCTTGGCGTATCGTATTGCAGCTCTTGAACCTGTCATAACGATTGATTAGTTTAGTTTTACGTCACCTAACATTTTCTCAACCAATGCAGTTTGAGCTTCTTTGTTAGAAAGTTCGTTCTTAAGTAGTTTTTCGGCAATGTCAAGCGACAGGCTTGCTACCTGGCCTTTTATCTCTGCCATGGCTGCATTCTTCTCACCTTCTATAACAGCTTTTGCCTGCGCTACCATTTTCTGGCCCTGTGCTTCAGCTTCCGCTTTGGCATCAGCGATCATTTTTTCTTTGATCTCACGCGCTTCTTTCATCATAGCATCCCTTTCGTTCCTTGCTTCCTGAAGGATCCTTTGGTTATCTGCCTGAAGATTGTGCATTTCCCTGCGTGCGTCTTCAGCAGACTGAAGCGCTTTGTTGATTGATTCTTCCCTGCCTTTTACAGCGCCAAGAATAGGCTTCCAGGCAAATTTCCTCAACAGCACGAAGAACACTAAGAATATTATTGTTGTCCAAAAAACTAAACTTTCCGGTGCGGTAAAATTCATATATCTTGTCTTTTAATTGTTGTTTTGTGTAAAAAGCTTCCCGCAGCCAACCGCGGCGGGAAACTTATAATTAATTACTTTGCAATCAACGCAACTACTACTGCGAAAAGAGCAACACCTTCGATAAGTGCGGCAGCAATAATCATTGCAGTTTGGATCTTGTTTGCAACTTCCGGCTGACGAGCCATTGCATCCATGGCAGAACCACCGATTTTTCCAATACCAATACCTGCTCCGATTACAGCCAATCCTGCACCAATTCCAGCTAATACCATAATAGTAAATTTATATAGTTAATAATTAAAAAAACTCAATTCTAGTGATGATCGTGATGATCATGCTCCTCTACCGCCTGGCCTATGAACAGCGCGCTCAACAATGTGAACACATACGCCTGAAGCGCGGCAACCAATAGCTCAAGTACGCTCATAAACAATACGAACGCTCCCGATACCGGTGCAATAGCTACAGTCTTGAATATATAGATAAGCGATATAAGGCTAAGGATAATAATGTGGCCCGCGGTGATGTTCGCGAAAAGACGGATCATCAATGCGAAGGGCTTGGTAAGCGTACCAATGATCTCTACAGGGATCATGATCGGGTAAAGCAATTTCGGTACCGGCGGCATAAAAATGTGCTTCCAGTAATCCTTGCTTCCGCTTGCTGTTGTTACAATATAGGTAATGAATGCCAGCACGAACGTGAAGCAGATGTTACCTGTAAGGTTAGAGCTGAACGGGAAGAAAGGTATAAGGCCGATAAGGTTGTTGATCCAGATAAAGAAGAAAATGGTAAGCAGGTAAGGCATGTACTTCGCGTACTTTTTCTCACCGATGTTCGGAATGGCAATGTCGTCCCTCACAAAAACCACAAGTGGCTCAAGGAAACCGGCAAGGCCTTTTGGCGCCATCCTGTTCTTTTTGTATGATCGTGCAACAGCACTGAAAAGAAGGAAAAGTACCAAGGCAGACATCAACAACGAGAATACCAGTTTAGTTATAGAGAAGTCCAGCGGCCTTGCATCGAAATTGAAGGCAGACTTGTCATCATCAGAAAGTGTTTCGAATTTATCGGCGTAGTAGATCACCTCGTTGTGGCGAACGAACTTCTGTCCGTCAGCTTCCACTACATGGTGGCCAGTGTTATCGTGGTGAAATTTCTCAGAGGAGAAAACTACCAGTCCGTTATCTGTCCAGAGGATCACCGGAAGGTTAAAGGATACCGGGTGGCCGTCCCAGTCAAAAATGTGAAAATCGTGCGAATCGCCAATGTGCGAATTGATAAGGTCGGAAGCATTGAATTCCTTGTCTTCACCATGCCCGCCGTGTGCCTCATGGCCGTCGTGAGACGCCTCATGCGCTACCGCAGTGGTATCGTTTTGGGCTTCAGCGTAAGTATTTACTGAAAAACCTATCAATAAAGCAGTTATGAAAGATTGAAGTGGTTTAATTGAAATCACTATATTTTAATTTTAAATGGCTAAAACGATGTCCCAAAAATTTTTGCAAAGGTACATATTTAATTCACATTTAAAAATATCCAAATATTATTTTTAAAAATAGCTGCCGCTTTAGAGAATGTTTAAAAAATCAATGGTTTAGTTGGCGTTAATTAAACGCACCGCCGAAATTGCCTCAAAAGTGAGGAACAGGAAATAAGGAATAAAAAAGTTGAGTACATCGGCTTCCGGCGCGGCGACATCTGCCTTTATCAGCGGAACGAAAAAAACTACCGATGCCATGATCTTGAGCAGGCACATTCCCATAAAAGCAAAGCCCGTTTTATCCGGCAAAGCTTTATGCACAAGCTGCAGGAATACCAGCACTATAAGTGTCGCGGCAAACAGGAATGCATACACCTGCCACAACGGATAAAAAAACCTGTTTGGAAAAAAAGTATTGGCCACATAAAAATGCGTGCCAAAAAGCACGAGGGAAAATACCGTAAAATAAATAAGGATCCTGGCCATACGATTATTTGGAGCTGTCGCCAAGGTTCTTTACCTGCCTTATTACATTATAAAGCGCGATAAATACCGACAGCAGTGAGAGTATTATGGTATACAGCGAATTGGTATTCCCTGCCTTTTCGTCGAGCCACAAGCCCAGGAAAACACCGGCGCAGATAATAACGCCCATTTGGAACGGGATATTAATAAGCGCTATCCACTTTTTGTTCTTATCCGGCCTGTTGCTGCTCATTTGGTTTTGTTATCTGTTTTACCGCTGTCTTCATTACGCATGATGCGCTGAATTCCGCTCCCGGTTCTACCGAGAGTTTTCCGGTAATGACTTCACCTTTAATATGCGCTTTTGATTTTACATTGAGCTGCTCATCTACTTCTATCTTACCGTTAAAGCGTCCCTCAATATCGGCATTCTTACAGCGGATATCTCCCGTTACGCTTCCGGCAGGGCCTATTACGATCTTGCCCTTCGAAGTAAAATTGCCAACCAGTTCACCATCAAGGCGAAAATCGGCCTGCGATATAATATCTCCCTTAATAATAGTCCCTTCCACCATACGGTTGGTCTTACCTAACAGGTCGGTATACGATTTTTGCGGCTTCTCAAACATAACTTTCTATTTTATGGCCAAAAATTCCGTCAGGTTTTTCTTTACCTGAACCACCTTATAGTCTTCACTCGAAATCACTATAGGCGTTTCGGCAATTTTGTAGGCTTTATAATCTTTCAGTACCGATACGGCATCTTCGGCAGCGAGCTTGCTGTTGAATCCGTGTATCACCAGGAAGTCTTCGCCCATAGTATAAATATCCTGCGATACGGTGATGCTGTTGTTAAGCCCTTCCTTAATGAACTTCTGTATCTTGGCAGAAAGGTCTTTTATTTTCGGGTCGTTCGGGTTATCGAATTTGAATATCACCTTCCAGGTTGGGGCCGTTTTACCGAAAGCGATCTTATCCAGCGCCGGAATCTCGGTTTTCAGCATCGTCTCGGCCTGCTTGCCTTCATCACTGTTCGGGTAGGTAAGCGCCACAAAATTAAGTGACCTCTTGTATTCGTCAAGGCCTTTCAGCCTTCCGTTAAGCTTTGCCTTAAGCAATTCAAACTTCGAAACGATCTCCTCGCCTGTATAGGTATTAATATGGGTTTCCGCCTGTGCATAAGCTTCCCTCGCCCTTCCTTCTTCAAATATTTTGTACAGCCTTCCGTATATCGCTTCGGGGCTTTCATTGTTTACATTCTCGAGCGACGGGTTCTTTATGATCTCCGCATACCTGCTGTCGGGATACTCCGCAAGGATCTGCTGCTTATAGGCAATCGCCCTGGCCGGATCTATTATTTCGTATATTTTGTACAGGTTGTATTTTGCCGGAAGTATCAGGCGCTCTTCGGGGCTGTTTACCAAAAGCTTCTCAAGCTTGTCGGCTGCCCTTTTATATTCTTTAAACTTCTCCTTATAGATAAGTCCTAATTGATAGTACGCAAAGTTCCTTTCTTTGGCAAGGCTGTCCAGTACTGTTGGCGATGCAGGGAGCTGTTTGATATAAAAATCGGCAGTATAGCGTTCATCGATCTTGTCTTCTACTTTGGCTACAGCAATGCTGTCGCTTCCGACTGCAACGGCATTTTCTTCTTCTGCCTGTTTTGCTTTATTACGCAATTCCGAAGACCAGCGCCAGTTATCGGTTAGCGGCCTTTCACCCCAGCGTTTTGTAAATTCAAGCTTACCATAAGATACTGTGGATGGGGTATAGAAATAAAATTTACCGTTATTACCTGTCGCACCCTGGCCTCCTGGAACCCCCGGAGTACCTGAAGCCCCTGGATTGTCCCCACGCTTCATCCCCTGAACGTCTCCTTTGCTTACCGGATTATTCCTGGACATACTGGTTATATCCGTCTTACGCCCCGGCGCAGCCGCTGTACTCATTGGGTCTTCGTCGCTAAAAGACCCCATGTTGCCGGCAGATGCTGCCATATTAGCCTGCCTTTGTGCTTCGGCCTCAAGGCGTTTCTTTTCTTTTTCTTCCTGCTCCTTCAGCCTTTTGATATAGTCTTCAAAGAAGGCTACTCTTCTGTCTTCCGGAAGCGCCACGATATGGAGTATACTGTCATTGTTCTGGGCAATAGCTTCGTATTTTATTACATCTGCCAGGTTATCCCTCTTTTTCTTAATGGCTTTGTATTCCCTTGTCCGGGCATCCATAAACACCATTGTACTGTCGTAATACTGGCCTGCAAGCGGATATTTTGCCTTCTCGAAATTGATCTCGGCAATATTCCTGTAATTGGAGGCTGTAAGATAACGGTCTGCCGATTTAGCGCGGAGCGATTTGTTATAATGCTTGACGGCCTTCGGGTCATTTTCCTGCTTATCGAAATATAATGCTACCTGATGGTGGATAATATCCAGGTACGGTCGGTTTTCACGGTCTTCCAGCAATTTCCTCATGTTTTCCATAAAGGCAAGGGTGTCGCCTTTCGCGTAGTCAAACTGGCCGGCCTGCATGGCGTGCGCCTGTACTACATAACGCCTCGGCGCTTTTCTCCTCATGTCGATAACCGACTGGTACCAGGTATAGGCACTGTCAGGTTTTCCCAGCTTGCCATACAGCTGCCCTATTATAAAACGATAACGGGCCTCTTTGTCACGGTCATTGGTAAATTCCACCGCCTGCTTTAAAGCCGGGACAGCACTGTCCAGCGACGCGCTGTTGATATATCCCTGTGCCAGCATGGCATTGGCATCCGAATAGATCTGGTCGTCCATCTGGTCTTTTTTCTCCTTTAGCAGCTGCTTCAGGTTCTTTATGGCCGTGCCTTCGTTTTCGAGGCGTATATTGGTTTTTTCGCGCCATACTTTTACCTCATCGATCCTGCTGCTTCCTTTGTGCTTATACAACACATAATTAAAAGCTTCGAGGGCGGGTATAAAACGATTGTCGTAGTAACGGGCCTTGCCCAAAAGCAGGTGGGCCTCATCCATCTGGGGGTTCCTTTCGGTTCCTCCCAGGTTCATGGAATGCTTCTGAATTGCCTTGGTAGCCTTGGCCTCAGCCCTTTCGAAATTCGGGTTGCGCTTATCGGTTGGCTCCATCTGTTCCCTGGCGGGCTGCATTTTTTCTACAGGCAGTATATCCCAGTAGTTGTCCGCATAAGTAGTCCTAAGGTCTGTAAGGCCGGCCTGTAGTGCCAGATCACCATTATACAACACGTTGTACTTGGTGTTAAGCGCATGGAAGTTACGGTTAAGGAACCTGTCTTTCTTTGTGGAGCATGCTGCCACACAAACAAGTGTCCCCAATAAGAAAATATATTTATACTCGCTGGTTTTCAATGTGGAAAAGATTTTTATCCTTAACTTTTAAAATCTGTTTTTAGTATAGAGAGGGGTAAAAATACGCTTCTTTTCGGTAAGTGGAACTTTTTTGCCAAAAAAAATCCCCCGCTGTGCGGAGGATAGAATTTTTACACTGCAAAGAACTCTTCCAGCTCCCTGAGCGTTTGGGCAGAAGTGTGTATATCTTTAACCACTTCACCTTTATTCAGGGCCACAATACGGGTACTTACTTCGGTAGTATGCATCAGGTCGTGGCTCGATACCAGTATGGTAACATTTTTGTCGTCGGCCAGCTCTTTAATAATCTTTTTCAGCCTGAACTGTGTGGTGGGGTCCAGGTTGGCAAACGGCTCATCCAGCACGATCAGTTCCGGATTCCCGATAAGCGTTGCAATGATGCCTACCTTCTTCTGGTTCCCTTTAGACAGGTCGCGCAGGTATTTCTTCTTTTTCAGGATCTCATCATTAAAAAAGTCTTCATGCTTATGCAATAACGCGTCTACATCGGCCTTGTTCTGTCCGCGCAGTTCGCCAATAAAATAAAAATACTCCTCGGGTGTAAGGTAGCCTATCAGGAAGCTCTCATCAAGAAAAGCCGCCGTAAGCGGTTTCCATGCCTCGCTCTGGTTTACCCTTATATCTTTTATTTTCACGTCGCCGTCTGTAGGTTCAATAAGGTCCAGCAGCAGGCTGAAAAATGTGGTCTTTCCGGCACCGTTATTGCCTACAAGGCCTATACTTTCTCCTTTGCGGATGTGCAGGTGCGGAATATTGAGTACGGTAACACCGTTATATATTTTCTTAAGGTTTTGTGCCTGTATCATGGTGGTTTATTTTTGTTTGTATGCCTGAAGCGTTTTATATTTTTCCCTTTTGTATAGTTTCTCGATCTGCCTGAAGACCATATTCCTGAAGGCAAAGCCCAAAATACCCGCTCCTGCCAGTATCGCGAAGCCCAGCTGTATACCGCCTATGGCATCGCCAACCATAAAAAATGCAATTGGCAGCAGCATCTTAGGAATAGTAAGCAGCAGGGTCTTAATGTTGAAGGCTTTCTTGTCGCCGAAAGCCTGCTTGCTTGTGGTAAGGTCTATAGGGGTTTTTACGAAAGCGCCGCCCAACAGCACCAGGTGGGAATTGACACCAATATTATATACAGCGCACGCTATAATAATGAGATACGTATCAATACCAAAATAAATATAGAATGCCGCCAATACGGTGCTTATTATAGTAGCGATAACAATAAGCCACCATTTTGAGGAAATATAATCGCGGTATTGTATGTTCTGGCTCATCATCAGCGGGAAGTAGGCGCTGTCCCAGCTCGGAACGAACTGCCCGAATGTAAACATGAAACCGCCGGTAACGAATATTGCGGCAAATACCTTCCAGAATGCATTATCATATTGCTCTATCGCACCGGTCATAAAGATCAACCCGTAGAACAGGAACAGGAAACTCATGATAACCGTTGTTTTGGAACGTTTGTTCCTTCGCAAGAGCTTGATGTCATTTTTAAGGAAGATACCCAAAGTACCAAACCTGTTGAGCCAGGTATAATCCTGCGTTTCGGCTACCTCATGTTTTCCTTTAAGGCCGGTATCCAGATAAAGCGCCTTACGGAAGTAAGAGAATGTAGCAAACCACAATCCGGCCAGGGCCACTATCGGAATAAGGAACAGGTAGTACGTTGTGTAAAATCCGTGAAAGAATACATTGGTAACCATCGTTACATCATATATGGTGTAGTACTGCAGCGCGCCGGTCCCTAGCAGTAGCGCTATGATAAGGATAAACACCCAATCCTTATTTGCCGCCAGTATATTCAGGAAGTTATTGCAATATATCAGCGCGGTAACGGCAATAAACCACAATACAGCGCTTAGCGGGTCATAACCATTTATAATGAGTGTAAGCGTAAACGGCATCAGGAAGAACCAGTGTATAAAATTAAAGAACGACAGTACTGTCTTGCCAATGGCAAAGTGTACAATAGTACCCCGTTTTATAGGTAGTGTAAGCAAAGGCCGTATATTGATTACCGGTATCTTTTGAAGGAAGATACGCATCAGCAGGTCCATTATCATGTAATACCACATGAATTTACTTACTATCACAAGCGGGTCCTGCCCCATTTTTTTAATCACTTTAAAGATAAGGAAGCCCGATGCGAGGAATAAGAGTGAAAAATAGATCGCCCCGATGATCATAAATATTTTAATGACTACATTGGCCTGAAAGGACGATGCACGGGTGAATGCTTTCCATTCCAGGTTTAAGAATCTTCTGAACATAGGTAGGTTTTAATAGGTTTATAGTATTGGTAGGTAAATCATGGCAAAAGTTACAGACTTACGCTGTTTTTTCCAAGCCATATTCGGGATATACCTTTTGCAGGTACCTTTCCGCACGTGCCGGCATCCTGAAAAGCACCACGTAATCGTATACAAAGAACAGCGACAATAGTGCCGAAACAATTGCGACAAGCAATTGTGAAATACCTTCATCGAACATAAAATGAGACAACTGTAGCGGTACAGGCATCATAACGCCAAACCCACCGCAACCAAACAGTATTTCTTCAAACAGCCATTTCCTGCCCGTCTCTTTCCTCCTCTTGCAATATTCTTTTTTCAGTCTCCATAGTTTCCAGGAGGAGACAACGATTAATAAAAACATAAAAAAGGCATAGCTGTGATGATATGCCATTATAGAAAGGTACATTCCCCATGCCAGGCCAGTTATAAACAAGATTACCGGAAAGGTCAACACCGAACGGAATTCCTTCCATACTAATCTGTAATATCTTTTTTGAAGCGCGTACTGCCTTTCTGCCACAATATCACTAAAACCAAATATGCCAAATTTTTTGAACTCAAGCTGCAACGCTTCATCAAAGGTGAGTCCGGATTCAGCCTGCCAGCGCTCTTCGATAGCATTCGCAAGATGGTCGGCCAGTTCGGCCTGGAGGTCATAATATTCTACGTAATGCTTTCGCGTAAAAGTAAAAAGCGCCTCCATCTGCTGCTGCGTGATTTTTTTAGCTTCCATAGTATTATCCTAATTTTAATTTTGGATTCCCTACTAAATTCTGCATGTTCCGGATGAATTCCTCCAGTTCTGCCAGGCGGTTCACGTTTTCCTTCTGCCCACTTTCTGTAAGCTTGTAATACTTGCGCAGCCTGTTGTCCACTTTTTCCACTTCTACCTCCAGATGGCCATCTGCCTCCAGCTTGTGCAGCGCAGGATAAAGCGCGCCTTCGGTAATATTCAGCTCTCCGGCGGTAATGAGCTTTACCTTTTGCGTGATCTCATAGCCGTACATCCTGCCGTTCTCTTCCAGCAGCTTCATGAGTATCGTGGTGAGGCTTCCTTTATAAAGTTGTGAATTTTTCATACTGGGTTTACTTACGAACAAATATACCTAAATTTCTTATGCATAACAATTTTAGGTATTTTTTATAGAAACGAATATTTTATTTCCGTAAAAGGAATATGTATTTTTGCATTAAATTGAAAAATATGTCGACATTTCATACACTCACTATAAAGGATGTAAGGCGCGAAACGCCGCAGGCTGTATCTATAGCTTTTGATATCCCTGAAAAACTAAAAGAAGATTACCGTTTTACCGCAGGCCAGTATATCAACATTAAAACCGAGTTTGAAGGCCAGGAAGTACGCAAGGCTTACTCCATCTGCTCTTCACCCCAAAGCGGTGAGCTGCGTGTAGCTATAAAGGCTGTGAAGAATGGCGGGTTCTCTGTATACGCCAACGAAAAGCTCGCTGCCGGTGATACTATGGAGGTAGGCACACCTGAAGGAAAATTTGTGTTCGAACCGAAACCCGAAAGGCAGCGCAACTACGCGGCATTTGCCGCAGGTAGCGGCATTACGCCCGTGCTTGCTATCGCGCAGTCGGTACTGGAAAGCGAGCCCGAAAGTACCTTTGTTCTGGTATATGGCAACCGCACTCCCGATGAAACTATTTTCCACCAGTTCCTGCACGACCTGCAACTGAAGTATGTAGGCCGTTTCTTCGTGCAGTTCGTATACAGCCAGGCACGTGCCGAAGACGCATTGTTCGGAAGGATAGAACGCTCAACCGTAAACTTCGTAATAAAGAACAAGCATAAAGAGAAAGAGTTTTCGAAATTCTACCTGTGTGGCCCGGAAGAAATGATCCTTACCGTAAACGATGTGCTGAAGGAAAGCAATGTACCGGAGAAAAACATAAAATTCGAACTATTCTCCACACCTATTGCCGAGAAGAAGATTGAGCAAAACCTTGACGGACAGACTAAAATTACCGTATTGGTTGATGATGAAGAGGTAACCTTCCTGATGTCGCAGCAGATGACCATTCTGGACGCGGCGTTGAAACAGGGCGTTGATGCCCCGTATTCCTGCCAGGGCGGTATCTGCAGCAGCTGTATGGCCCGTATAACAAACGGTACGGCAGAAATGAAGAAAAACGCTATCCTTACGGATGGGGAAATTGCCGAAGGCCTGATCCTGACGTGCCAGGCACATCCTACCTCAGCAGAAATATATGTGGATTATGATGATGTGTAATCACGCACAGAAACTACTAAAAAAGGATGCTTCACGCATCCTTTTTTAGTATCTCTTCTATTTTATTGACAACCGTTTGAGGTTTTATGGTCGTCATGGCATCTTCATAACCTTCCACCTTTTTATTGCCATAAACCGATGTTGGCAGCAGCGGGTATTTTTCCCTGTCGGACACAATGGCATAATCTTCGGGCTGCCCAAATGGCGCAAAACCGGCATACGGATGTGTAGCGCCCCAAAGCGTTACCACCTTTACCCCATACATTGCCGCTATGTGGGCATTACCGCTATCCATACTAAGCATGATGTCGAGGTTGCTGATAAGCTTTAGCTCCTGCTTCATATTCAAGCGCCCTGCAATCACAATGGCATTCGGATGGCCTTCGGCATATTTCTCTAACTTTTGTGTTTCCTGCCTGCCGCCGCCAAACAACATCAGTTTAGTATTCCGGTCTGATGCAAGGGTATTAATTACTTCTTCCATTAGGGCTGAAGGATATACTTTGGAACGGTGCTGGGCAAAAGGCGCGATACCGATCCATTTGCCTTCCTTATTTCCCGTATGCTCCAGGATATCAGGCGTAAGCGCGGTCTTTTCGGGAAATACAGGTGCTGATACGTCCACCGGAAAACCCAGTTTCTCAAAGACCTGTGCATAACGCTGCGTTACCGGTATCAGCGGTTTGAATACTTTATTACTGAGGCTGGTAAGTGCTTTCTTTTCCTTGCGTCCTTTATCTATAGTAGCGGTCTTTTTCCTTCTTAAGGAAAAAAGTGTGGTCACCACTCTGGAACGCAATACATTGTGCAGGTCGGCCACTGCATAGATATGCAGGGCTTTAAGCTCACGGTATAGCCTTATCAACCCGAGAAAACCCTTATGCTGTTTTTCGGTATGCGCTTCGTAAAAGCTTACCCTGGGAATATCGTCAAAGAAGGGCCTGTAAGACGCTTTGGAAAGTATTGTTACCTTTACAGTGGGGTATTGCGATACCAATGCGCGCACCACAGGTACCGTCATAGCCACATCGCCCATGGCCGAAAGCCTGATTATGAGGATGTGTTTTTTTGCTCCACCCATGGCGGAATTACTTTTTGTTTTGGTAGAGTACCGGGTTTAGCTCCTCGTCATTATACATCTTCATCTGCTTATACACTTTCATGTATTTATCGCCATTTTCGATGTCGGCAAGAAGGTCGTCAATCGCAGTAGAAAGGTCTTTTCTTTGCTCTAAAAGCACATTAAGCTTTTCGGCACATTTCTGCCTGTGTTCCGGCGAAGCATCCTCACGGGTGGCTTCTTCGTTCATGTGGAAAATCTTCAGCGCGAGGATAGACAGCCTGTCTATTGCCCATGCCGGACTTTCGGAATTGATCTTAGCGTCGCTCTTCGGGGTTACGTTACTGTATTTCTGAAGGAAATAGCTGTCGATATATTCTACCATATCGGTACGCACCTGGTTGGAGGCGTCGATCTTTCTCTTAAGCACCAAGGCTTCAACAGGATCGATTCCCGGATTACGGATGATGTCTTCATAATGCCACTGTACCGTATCTACCCAGTTTTTCGCATACAGCAGATGCTCGATCTGGTCTTTTGCATACGGATTATTTACGGGCTGGTCTACGCTGTCGAACTTGTGATAATCGCTGATACACTGCTCAAATATAGAGAAAGCTGTTTTTGAAAACATCGTGCTGATTTTTTTTACAAATATAGTTTTTATACCTTTATCCTGCTAACAATAATTTAACCCTGCATGCACATCCACTACCTCTCCGAAGGCAATAGTATCCTCAATCATTTCTTGTCTGAAATTCGCGATACAGGTGTACAAACAGACAGTATGCGCTTCCGGAAGAACATAGAACGCATTGGGGAGATCATGGCTTATGAGATAAGTAAGTCGCTCGAATATGAAACGATTCAGGTAAAAACCCCATTAGGGACAAAAGAGAGCACGCAGATAAAAGATGGTGTTGTATTATGCTCCATACTCCGTGCCGGACTGGCGCTGCACAACGGTTTTATAAACTACTTCGACAAAGCGGATAATGGCTTCATTTCGGCCTACAGGCACCATCCTAATAACGACGACTCTTTCGATATTCTGGTAGAATATAAGGCCGCGCCTTCTTTTTCGGGAAAAAACCTTTTAGTACTCGACCCGATGCTGGCAACCGGGCTTTCGCTTGCCGAAGTGCTGAAGAAGATCCTGCCGGGAGAAAACCCAATATCGCTGCACATTGCTGTAGTAATTGCCGCGCCCGAAGGCGTTGAGCTGCTGAAGCAAACCCTCCCTGATAACTGCCACCTGTGGATAGCGTCACTGGACAGCCACCTCAATGAGAAGAAATACATAGTTCCCGGACTGGGTGATGCCGGCGACCTTGCTTATGGCGTAAAGCTATAACTGGGCGCTAAAGATAAATACCGCAATGGCTACTATAAGGGCTAACAATACCTCCCTGAACCACACATTTTCCTGGCTTTCAAAATAATTGGCTCCCATAATCGCAAGGGGAGCAAAAGTGAAAGCCAGGAAACTGTTATTCTTTCCTGCCGAAAGCACATAGATGCCAACACCTATAAGAAACGAGTAGAGTATTTTTTTGTGGGATGCCTGCAGGTTGAGCGGCTTACTGTTAATTGAGAATATGTATGGAAATGTAAACAATACCGCAATAGACGAAAATACTGCCAGTGCTATGTTTTGGTATATGTTCTCAAAATAGGTAAAGTCGAAGCTTACGCGGGCTTCATCCAGCACATGCTTAAAGAAGCCTTCACCGGCTATAAGCCCTGCCATAATATAAATAATCGTTACCGCAAAAAAGGCTATAAAAGGTATGATCCAGTTACGGTAGTCCCTGGATACGTGGAATATTATAGAAATAAATACCAGAACTATATAAATTATACACCAAAAATGGAAGGCCGCCGCGGCGAATATCCAGAAGGATGCATCGAATATCTTCTCTTTGGGGGTAATGAGCGACTGTAGTGAAACCAGCCTGCGCAACGCCAGTAGGAGAAAGAAATTTGAAATAACGATATTAATATTTGTAAGCGTAGTAGGAAAAAGTATAAAAAATACCAACGCAAGAAACATGGCATAGGTGTTGGCCCTGCTCAGGGTATTCCTTCGGGTGATAAAATTGGTAAGGAAGAGGGAGCCTGCCAAAAGCAGCAATAATCCTCCTCTCTGGAGCATCAATAAATAGTTTTCCGTCCAGCTGTTGTCCTTAAAAAGGTATAAAAAGTAAAATAAAACCAGCCCTCCCCCTATTAAAGCGTAATTTACCGGCCTGGATTTATTAAAAACACTTGCTAACATGCGATTATTTTATACTTTTGTGACTGTAAATATAACACTTGTCTAAAGATGAAAACATTTTTCGAAGGCCTTGGCTACCTTTTCACTGATATTCTATTCCTGCCAATGGATTTTATCCGCGCCCTGGAGCTTGAAAACTGGTGGGTTGCCAATATCATTACATGGATATTCATCCTTATCTGCTGCGCCGCTACCTGGTATTGGTTAAAGCAGCTTAAAATCTTCAAGCAAAATAACGACGACAACCAGGATACTACGGCTCACTCGTTCTTATCATAAGTCGAAACCGATATCTTTTCTATAATACATCTTATCAAAATGTAGCTTGTCTATATTTTGGTAAGATTTTTTTATGGCCTCTTCAAAACCGTTACCATACGATGTTACCGCAATTACACGGCCGCCATTGGTAACTACTTTCCCATTATCATTTTTCGTACCGGCATGGAACGCGATAGAACCTTCCACATTTTCCAGCCCCGAAATCGCATCTCCTTTGCCATATTCTTCCGGATAGCCTCCCGCTACAACCATTACTGTTGCTGCCGTACGGGTATCGATGGTAAACTCCGCTTTGTCAAGCTCCTGGTTTGCAACCGCTTTAAAAATAGCTACCAGGTCGGACTGTAGCCTTGGTATCACCACTTCGGTTTCAGGGTCGCCCATACGTACGTTGTATTCGATCACATACGGGTCGTCGCCTACTTTTATAAGCCCGATAAATACAAACCCTTTATAGTCGATATTGTCATTCTTAAGTCCTTCGATAGTCGGTTTTACGATACGGTTCTCGATCTTCTGCATAAACTCCGCATCGGCAAACGGAACCGGAGATACCGCTCCCATACCGCCTGTATTCAGGCCTGAATCGCCTTCGCCTATGCGCTTATAATCTTTGGCAGTTGGCAGTAGCTTGTAGCTCTTGCCATCGGTAAGTACAAAACAGCTTAGCTCTATACCGTCAAGAAATTCCTCGATAACTACTTTTGCACTTGCCTCGCCAAATTTTTCATTCAGCAGCATATTCCTGAGTTCCTCCTGCGCCTCGCCCAGGTCATTCAGGATAAGCACTCCTTTACCCGCAGCAAGGCCATCAGCTTTCAGCACATACGGCGCTTTTAGCGTGGTGAGGAATTCACAGCCTGCTTCTACTGTATCCTTCGTAAAACTTTCATAAGCAGCAGTTGGTATATTATTCTTTACCAGGAACTGCTTTGCGAATTCTTTGCTGCCTTCCAGCTGCGCACCATGCTGCGAAGGCCCTATTACCGGTATATGGCTTATTTCAGGATCGTTTTTAAAGAAGTCGTAAATACCTCTTACCAACGGGTCTTCCGGCCCTACCACTACCATTTCTATACCTTCGGCAAGTACAGTTGCTTTTACGGCCTCAAAATTTACGGGAGATATGTTTATGTTTGTTGCTATAGCGGCAGTACCCGCATTGCCGGGTGCCACAAAAAGGACGTCGCACAGCGGGCTTTGCAGCATTTTCCAGGCAAGGGCATGTTCCCTTCCGCCGGAACCAAGTAATAAGATCTTCATATTGTTGTTGTGTTGTTGTTTATTGTACTACTATCAATAGGCCTGTTCATCGCCTGTAAATATATTTATAACTGTTTGTATTATAATCTGCACGTCGAGCAATAGCGACCAGTTCTCAATATAGAATACATCATACTTAATACGGAATATCATATCTTCATCCGTACTAATTTCGCCACGGGCTCCCCTTACCTGTGCCAGCCCGGTAATGCCTGGCTTCACCCTATGGCGTATAACGTATTTCTTTATCTTGTTGCTATAGGTATCGTTAATAAGCCCAATATGCGGCCTTGGGCCAACAACAGACATATCGCCTTTAAATACATTGAGGAACTGTGGTAATTCGTCTATACTGGTCTTGCGGATAAATTTTCCGATTCTTGTAACCCGGGGGTCATTCTTTACCGCAAGCTGCTCAGTTGAACTGTTTATCTGCATAGACCTGAACTTGTAACAATAAAAATGTTCCTCATTCAATCCGGCACGGCTTTGCTTGAAGAAAACAGCACCCTTAGATTCGAGGCGTATCAGCAGCGCAAGTATAGGGGTGAGCCATGAAAGCAGCAGCAATATTACCAATGATGAAAACACGATGTCGAAAAGGCGCTTGCTAAATTTTGCCAACGGTTCATCAAACGGTGTTTTTTGCATGGAAAGCAAAGGCACCGATTCGTAATAATCAACCCTTAAGTTTTTTGAAAAGATTTCCCGGGCGTCGGGTATAAACTTTATGGTCTTTTTATTAGCCTCTGCAAAAGACACAAGATTTTTGAGCTGTGTATTGCTAAGATCGCTCAGCGAACAATATATTTCATCAACATTTTGTGCCAGTGCAAAATCGGCAATTTCAGACATACGTCCTGTTATCGGATCGGTATCGTTATGTTTTTTATCGGTAAAATAGCCCAGAAAATTATATCCATAATCGGGCCTGTCTTTAAACAACTCCCTAAGTTTAATTGCTTCTGCGGTGTAACCTGCTATTATAACATTGCGGCGATTGCTACCGGTTGAAATCCTGTAATATTTGAGATAATAAAACAATACGATCTTAAATACTCCTATGGCACAGAATGTTACTAAGAGATATAATGCTACAAGCTCTCCGCTAAAAACAGTTTGCTTTGCAAAGGGAAAAAAGGCCACTGTAGTAAGTAAAAATATTATGCCCTGTTTGATGATTTTTGAAAGTATACCAACCAGCATCGAGTAGCGGTATACTTCATAAAACCCGGAGAAATAAGACATTATAGCCCAACAGGCAACTTGGTACAGCCCAAAATGCACATAATTAAGCCCAAGCCCATCAAGAAAAACAGGGAACAGAAGTAGTATGACCAACATATCAAATACTATACTGATAGGCCTTAAATACTTTGAATATCTTCCCTTTCCTGACAAAATCATGTATTAGTGTATAAATCCTGAAAAATCTTTATGTTCTTCTTTTAAAAGATCATCGTAAGAAAGGGACCGGAAGTAATCGTATGTAATTTTCATACCCTCTGCCCTGTTTACCTTCGGCTCCCAGCCCAGCAGCTTTTTCGCAAGGCTTATTTCGGGCTGCCGTTGCAGCGGATCGTTTACGGGCAGTGGAAAATAGGTTATTTTTTGCGTAGTGCCGGTAAGCTTTATTATCTCTTCGGCAAAATCCTTAATTGTAATTTCATCTGGGTTACCAATATTTACGGGGTAAACATAATCCGAATGGAGGAGCCTGAAAATACCTTCGACCTGATCGTCTACGTAGCAAAAAGAGCGTGTCTGCATACCATCTCCAAATATGGTAAGATCTTCGCCCCTTAATGCCTGCCCGATGAAGGCAGGAATAACACGGCCGTCATTCAGCCTCATGCGCGGGCCATAGGTGTTGAATATCCTCACGATGCGTGTTTCCACCCCATGAAAGGTGTGATAAGCCATTGTAATGGATTCCTGAAAGCGTTTGGCCTCATCATATACGCCCCTTGGACCAATAGTGTTTACGTTGCCGTAATAATCTTCGGTTTGGGGATGAACGAGGGGGTCACCATATACTTCAGACGTTGAAGCGATAAGTATCCTTGCTTTTTTAACCCTTGCCAGGCCGAGAAGGTTGTGGGTGCCCAAAGAGCCGACCTTAAGTGTCTGGATCGGTATTTTTAAATAATCGATTGGGCTTGCAGGAGAGGCAAAATGCAGTATATAATCCAGATTGCCCGGAATATTTACAAACTTTGTTATATCATGGTGGTAAAACTCAAAATTTTCAAGCTTAAACAGGTGTTGGATATTTTTCAGGTCTCCGGTGATAAGATTATCCATTCCTATCACAAAGTAACCTTCTTTTATAAATCGGTCACAAAGATGTGACCCCAGAAAGCCCGCTGCCCCCGTTACCAATATTCTTTTCATTTCCTTTTTTAAGATCTTTTGCACGTATGCTGTTAAAGAGGCAATATAACACTGTGAAGAATACTACTCCCCGCTGCCTCCATAAAAATGATTCTGTCAAAAGTAAGGCTATCATAAGAATTGCAAAAGCAATATGTATAAAATCTTTATTTTTTAGCGCCTTTCTAAGGTTATATCCCAATAGCACCAGTAATAAAACGAGTCCTGCTATACCCAAATCGGCAAAGGTCTCTATATATTGATTATGGAAATTCTGGAGACTGTAGCCATAGTCTGCTTCGCCGGGGTGAACATTATGCTGTATGCCTTTTTCATGTACTTTTTGGGGCGATGCATTCAGCCCGTAACCTGTCCAGAATATCATTGGATTTTCTTTTACCAATTCACTATACACGCGTATCTGATATACCCTGAAAGCTGAGCCGTTAAAATAGTCGTTATGGGAAAATTGCTCCTTTTCCCACGCATCCCTTATTGTAAGATTATTTACACCGTTGGCAAGCGTGGCCCTGGTTGTAAATTCGGTTACGAGCCGATCTTTTAGCTTTCCGTAATATCCCATAGCAACGGCCGAAGCCATAAAGAGTACAAACAGTACAACCCTGCCCTTTTTTGTAACCCTTGCATAAAACAACATAAATATGGCCGTAAGAATTACATCTATTATAATTACTGTTTTAGAAGACAAAAGGAATATGAGCAGAAAAAGGAATATGAAACAAATATAAGACCACCAAAGCTTCTTTTTAACAGTAAGGAAATAAAACATCGGAACCGAGAACAACGCCGATAGATAAATAGCATTAATGGCAGGCGTGGCTAGCTCATGGTAAAAGAAAACATCGCTGTTGCCCGATTGGTAAAACCGTATTACAGCCCTTCCTAAAAAATATATGCCCGCAAGAACCATGGCAACACTGTAATTTTTCAGAATGTCTTTTTTACCCATCCGGATAAACTTTCCATTAAAGCAAAATGCAATAGGGATAAACAGCAACGAAGCCTCTTTAGACAAGGCCCGGAATGTACTATTGAAGTCGGCAGACCAAAGCATCGAAAGCGCCATCAGGACATAAAGTATTACGGGAAGCAGGATTGCCGTGCCAAACTGCATTTCGGATTTTTTGGCAGATAACAGTGAATATAACACAAAAGCGATTACGGCTATACTATTATACCCATAACCCAGCGGCAATGTAGCGAGTATTGCCGTAATAAAGAAAACCAAAAGCTTCTTACTTGGAAAAAGCCCGATTCTTTTTAATAACGCACTGCTCGAAAAATTGTAGATATTCCCCATTAATTTTCTCCCAATTAAAATCTTTCTCTATAGCTTTAAAATTGTTCTGTATTTTTAACAAATCGTTGTCTTTTGACAATCTTGCAAGTAATTCAGCAACCTCATCGGGATTGTTAAAAAAGTATGCATTGTCCTGTAGAACGCTTTTGTTAAAATCATTATTGTGTGCTACAATCAGCGCACCGGATGCCATGGCTTCGAGAAGCGAAGGATTGGTTCCGCCTACCGAATGCCCATGAAAATATATTTTTGAATAATAGCGCAGGCTGTTGAGATGGTCAATATTATAAACTCCGCCAATAAACCTGATATTGAGGTAGCGTTTAAACTTTTCCTTAAGGTAGGCGCCATATTTGGTTTCATGCTTCCCCACTACAAGCATCGTTGTGGCATCATTACTTTGCGCAACACCCGTTAGTACCATATCGAGATTGTTCTCGGGTTCAAACCGCGCTATAAGCATATTGTATCTTTCTCTTTCCACACCATACTTTTCGGGTATACCCTCGTTTGGAGTAGAAAAAGGATGCGCACCGTATGCTATGTAGGCAGAATCTTTTTTGTACTCTTTTTTAAGATACGACTGTATGCCAAGGGAGTCGGCTACCAGGTAATCACTATGTACGGCGGCGAGCCTTTCGGCAAATTTCAGGAAGCAGCGCATCGGCCATCGGTATTTGGAGCGTTTCCATTCCAGGCCGTCCATATTGGTAATGACCAAAGCATTTTTTGGCATAAGGAAATACCACACAGAACTACTGGTATATCCCAGCTGCAATATAATATCGAAGTCGCGTTTACGGGAATCCCGGATGGCATTATAATCGTATATAAACTGGCCAAAAGACCCCAGCCTGTACTCCGGGTCGTAGCAATGGATAATGTTCACCCCGCGGTATGTTTTTTCCTGATAGGGATGGTCATGTGAATTGTATACATACACCTCATGCCCTTTTTCGGCAAGATATACCGAAAAATATTCGGCAAACTGCTCAAATCCGCCATAATGATTGGGTATTCCTCTTGTACCAAGTATAGCTATTCTCATTATAATATTTAAACCATTTCGCAAAAGTATATTTTACCGTGGTATAATCTGTATTTAATTTGAAGATATTGCTTTTTGGTAACCTTTAAGTGTTTCTTGTGCTGTTTTTTCCCAAGTATAATTTTCAAGAATCCTTTTCTTTAGTCCAGGGTCTGTTTGCGCGTTGTACGCTTTATCAATAGCTTGCCGTATAGATACTACATCGTCCGGCTCACAATAAAAGGCATAATCACCAAAATAGTCTTTTGTATCTCCCTTTTTTGTTACTACAATATTGCAATCCATGACACCGGCTTCCAACGATGATAATCCGGGGGTTTCCATCCAGCTTACCAATGCATGAACCTTTGCGACACTATAAAGCTCACGAAGCTCCTCATGGGGCATTGTTCCCAGAAAATAAACATTGTCTCCCGCTTCTTCACGTACCTGCTTTACATATTCCTTTTGGTTTGCCGATTCCTTGCCTACCAAAACTAATTTATATGGCGAATTCTTTACAGCTCTGACAAGATTGAGAGTCGATTTACGCCCCTCGATTCGGGCAGCGCACAAGATACATTCTTTAAAAGCTGAAAATTTATTGCTTACCTCATTGCCGGCATTTACAAATATTTTCTTATCAATGGCGTTGGGCACACTTATGTGCTGATAGGTCTTAAGCTTAAATTCATAAGCTACCCGCTGCATTTCAGATTCGGAGTTAGGCAGGAAAACACTTGTATTCATGGCAATTTCTTTCATCATTCCATAGTATCCTTTGTACAGCATTTTATATACCCCGCCGTGCATCCTTTTCTCTGCAACATGCTTTACTATAGTTTTTATATATCCTATTTGGTATGGCGTAAGAACATTTGCCAGTTTTTGAAAAAGCCCTCCCCTTGCTTTCCGTTCAAATTCAGTATAAAGCCCGTATATTGTAGACAGTACAACTCTTTTCCCTTGTCTTTTGGCATTTAGCATCTGCGGATAGATCTCCTGCGGTTCCATAAGATTAAAAAGATGCACCAGGTCATATCCCTCCAGGTTCGGTGAAGGTTCCAGGGATATATCTACTGTTATCCCTTCCTTTTCAAGAAATTCCTTTGTTTTTTCCATCTGTACAAGATCGCCACCGGGAGCAGTATATAAGTTGGATCTTGACTGAAACAATACTTTCATAGCTTATCTTTTAAACCTTGCAAATATAGTTTTAATTAGTAGTTTTACGGACACTTAACAAAACTGTCGACACAAAGAACAATGAAAAATATATTATTCGTTTTCGGTACCAGGCCTGAAGCTATAAAAATGGCCCCACTGATAAAAGCATTCAAAGGCGACAGCCGTTTTTCTGTTAAGATTGGGATTACCGCACAGCACAGGGAAATGCTTGACCAGGTTCTGATGTTTTTTGATATAAAAGCCGATTATGACCTTAATATAATGGTTCCGAACCAGACACTTCACGAACTTACATCCAACCTGATTTCACGTATAACGAACGAAATATTACTAAAAGAAAAATTCGACCTCATTTGCGTTCAGGGTGATACTACAACTGTATTAGCCGCATCATTAGCCGCATTTTATCAAAAAATAAAAATTGCGCATATTGAAGCCGGGCTCAGAAGCCATGATATATATTCTCCATTTCCGGAAGAGGCCAACAGGGTCTTAACTTCAAAACTTGCCGACTTGCATTTTTGCCCAACGGATTTGGCACGTTTAAACCTGAATAAAGAAAACATCACCGAAAATGTATTTGTAGTTGGGAATACTGTTATAGATGCACTGTTTGCCGGTATACAAAAAATTGAAGCTACAGAAGAAGCTTCCATGTACAAAGCATTTGGCAAAATAGACCTTAGTAAAAAAATCCTACTTGTCACCTGCCATCGCAGAGAGAATTTCGGAAAGCCATTTTTACAAATATGTGAAGCCCTGCTTGAAATTGCAGATAAGTATCCCGATGTTCATATCGTGTACCCCGTTCACCCTAACCCAAATGTAAAAGCAACTGCACATGAGCTTTTAAGGCGTGATAATATTGAACTCTGTAAACCGCTGGATTACCATGAACTAATCTGGCTGATGAATAAAAGCTATATAATTCTTACCGATTCGGGAGGAATTCAGGAAGAGGCACCCAGTCTTGGGAAGCCTGTTTTAGTGCTTAGGGAAGTAACTGAACGAACAGAGGGTGTAGATGCCGGCACAGCAATACTTACTGGGTCTGATAAAACAAAAATAGTATCGGAAACAGAAAAATTACTGGACAATACACAATATTATTCCGGCATTGCTACTGCTCAAAACCCTTATGGTGACGGCACCTCAAGCCAAAGAATAAAAGCGATTATCGTTGAAAAAATGATCAATTGGTAAGTAGCTCAGAGTCATCATCTGTTTTGGCGGCCAACTTATTTTTAGAAGCAAAATAGAATACACCGCCTATAATAAAAATAATTATATCCTTACTGTTATACAAACCTGTAATCATTACGGTAGTAAGAAGAAAAATGATTCCGCCCGCAGATATTAGTACATTCTTCAGATTGCGTTTTTTATAAATATAGGCATACCATCTCAGGAGTAAAAACAAGTAAGCAAGCACTCCAATACTACCGGTTTTATATAGAATGTACACATACCCGTTATGAAGTTCGGAAATATATCGAATACCTTTAGGATTCCCTTGCAGCGGTGTGTAAAACTTAAGGTCTACAAATGATCCATGGCCTGTTCCGAATACATAAGACGATGGGTGCTGTTCCATTAGCTCCAGTGCGCGTTTGGCCTCATACCCGCGCCAGTGGTCCCACAATTCGGCATGGTTGTTCCGGTCGATATTAAAAGTAAATATTTCTTCGGGCACAATTTTTATTTTATATAGAAAACCTTCAAATCCGGCAGCGCCCCGTTTGATATTCGTATTATATAAATAGGTGTACAGAAGGACAACCATCAATACTATAGTACCTATTATCTGAAGGCTACTTTTTGTAATCCTGGTATAGCCCTTCATAGTAAGCCACAGTAATGCGGCGATTATAAACATTGTCCTCGAAAAATATAAAAACGAAGAGAATAAAATCAATCCCAGCCAAAGCTTTTTATATTTATTATTGTCGAAAACCTCAATGCCTTCAAACTTTGGAAAATAAATAAGCAGGAATAACCCAAATAATTCCAGGAAATTATCTTTGGTATAGTATCGTATTTTTTCGATTGCGCCGGAACTAAAATCGGTGAGTAAAAAAATGATACACAGATGTATTACTGCGGTTAGTATAGATGCGATAACAACTGTTTGCGCAAACCTCCTGAAATCTCCTATCCTCTTAAATAGTACATATCCTAAAAACAAACCTGTAATGGGCTTTAAAAAATGCATCAGATCTTTTAGTATGTTGGAAATACTATATCCATGCAGCAAAGTGCCTGCAAAACCCATCAGTAGTACAAAGCCCAACACAGCTATATGCTGCCATGCTTTTTTTGAGAGGCTTACCGGCTGATGTAAAAAACAAAACATCGCTACTGCTAATTGTAACACGATATTGACCCTGAAAGAGTTTATATACAACTGGCATAGCGCTATCATGATAAATAGCAGGGTGTATGTTTTATTTGTTTTAATACTGATAGTCATTTTGCTTTATCTGCCTACGGCCTTTTTAAGTCTTTTTACAAGTTTATTAAAGCCGATGGCCGCACGGGCGGCAACTTTGGTTAATCCTGAAAAATGCTTACTAATATACATTTCATGGCCTTTCACCACAAGGTGGTCCCTGGATTTATTATAGCCTACGAAATGAATATAACGCATTCGGGGCAGTAAAACCCGCCTGTATCCTGCGTCAGCTATTTTTTTACAAAGGTCTACATCTTCGCCATACATAAAATAATCCTTGTCAAAACCGCCTATCAGGCCGTATACTTTTTTAGGCATAAGAAGAAATGAACCCGTAAGCCAGTCTACGTCATAAAAATCTTTCGAAAAACTGCCTGACCTGAATTCAGGGCCCATGCGAAAAATACTTTTGAGCCTAATCAGGTTAAAAGGACTGGGAAAGTTTCCGGCGGCAATTAAATAATCGCCTTTGCCATCAAGCATCTGTATGCCCACAGCGCCAACCAAACTGTCTTTTTCAAGATACTCTATAGCGGGCAGGAGATTATCCTGAACTATTGTATCGTTATTAATAAGCAAAAGGTACTTTCCCCCTGCTTTCTCTACCGCGGCGTTATTACCCTGGCCAAAGCCGAGATTTTCACTGCTTTCAATAAGGCGAACGTCGGGATAGCTTTGTTTAATATAATCAAGGCTATTGTCGGCAGAATTATTATCAAGTACGATAATCTCGAAATCAATACCGTTAAGTTTATCATACAACGAATCAAAACACCCCTTCAGGTATTTCATACCATTGTAATTCACTATAATAATAGAAAGCATCATAAGCTTGGCAGTATTGATTTACAGGCTCACGAGGCCAATTATCGCACGCTTAGGCAAAAGTATAAAATCCAAGTTTCTTTTTAATATAATAAGCGCAGGTAAAATTAAAAACCACATTGGTAATAAGGCTTGCCATTGCAGAACCATTTATTCCATATTCCGGTATAAGCATAACATTAAGAACCGCATTGAGTACAAAGCCCATAATGGTTATGTTTTGTAATACTTTTTGGTTACCGGTCATATTCAGCACCTGGTCTACAGTACCGGTAGCGGCATTTAGCAAAAAACCCGCGGATATAATAATAAGGGCCTCGCGGCCATTGCCAAAGCTTTTACCAAAAAGTGTAAGGAGAAAATCGGATAATAGTATTATCCCTAAAACAATAGGTGTGGTTAGCGCGATAATAATATGGGTGCTTTTTTTCACTTCGCTGTGCATGGCCTTAAGATCACCATCTTTATACAATTTTGCCACTCGTGGCGCAATTACCACATTTATAGATGCGATAACGAGCATAGACAACGATGCTATTCTGTAGGCAAGGTTATAATAGCCTACCTCTTCTTCAGAAACCATTGCGCCCAGCAGGAATACATCAGTCCAGTTTAAGAGATACAGCATAAGGCCGCTAAACATCATTGGCGAAGCATACTTTATCATTGCTTTTGCCGACATGGTCTTCTCCTTAGAACCGGAATATTTTTTTAATGCGAATACACACTCTATCGCCAATACCCCCACAACAGAAATGGTGTAAAAAAGAAAAGTATAGGATCCGGGTATATTGGTTATAAAAAATAACAGTAGTAATAGTATAATATTGGGAACCAAAAACATAAAGATGTTGAACTTTATGAAATTTCCTGTCGCTATAAAGAAGTAGAGCACAAACTCATGCAGCATCATAGCCGGTATCGTAAAGGCTGCTATCAGGATATAATCAGACAGCTGTTTGCTGCCAAAAACATATTCCGCAATATAATCTGCACCGAAAAAGAACAAAAGGAAGGGTATAAGGGTTATCGCAGCAAGTATGCCGAGCCCTTTCCTGAACATTTGCTGTGAGAAAGGGTCGTTCATAGAGCGCAGCCCCAAATGGCTTACCAACGCATTTGGGAAACCCAGAGCAAACAACAGGCCCGCAGCCTGGGCTAACGTAAATACGAGAGAATAACTGCCATATACCTTATCTCCATATTGATTGGTAATAATAAGCATTACCAAAAAATTAATCCCAAGCCCTCCTATCCTGAACAAAAAAGTAAGCCCTCCGGAAACAAACAGTTTATTCAGGAGCGCTAAAGAAGACAGGCGGTATTTTATTTTTTTTATCAATATCTGTAATGGCAATTTCTTTATGATGCCAAATTGTAAAAATGACACTCCATGAAAATGCTTTAAATCCTGACCGTTCCTCTTAAATTTTGTGAGCAACAGGCCCTAAAGTGCCAGTCATTTCAAATCTTATTGATTAACCGTTTTTAAGAGGTTCATCAAATTAGAATTTCCGTAATATAAGGGATCGTAGTTTCCATTTACCATAACCCCCACAAATGAAAATTTTTCAGGCTGTGCCTTTATAGTTTCAACAGAATTAAAATGCTTGAAGAAATCCGCAGCGTTAAATTCCACTTCCTTGTCATGCAACCTTATTATCAATTTATTCATTACCATTTCTCCCTGCTTTGAATTTTGACCGGGATCAAACCTCAGATTAGCTACATGAAGTGTATCCGGAAGGTTAAATGTTATTGATTGGGTTTCAGGCTTACCTTTTACATCCACTCTTACACTGTTGTTTGTTTTAAAATCAAGCGTTCCGTCTTCATTATAAAACATTTCAAAAGTGTCATCGTTTTTTACTGTCATGTCTACAATTACTTGTATCTCGGAGTCATCGGACTCTTTTTGCTCCTGTGACGAAACTTCTTTAGTCGATTTTTCATCTTTGCACCCAATCGCCAAAATGAGCATCAGGCAAAACATTGAATAATTTTTAATTCTTTTCATGATTAGTTTTTATTTGGCAAATATAATGTCATTTCACTTTTGATAAGCCTTCTTAAATCAATTCTTCTGTATTATTTTATCCGTTACGATAAGGCCTTCCTTATGCTTTTCTTTGTTTATCATATAAATTCCTAAAGTATAAGTACCCGCCGTAATATCGGTAAGTTCAACATCACATTTAAATCCTGAAGAATCAAGATTTAACCCTTTATCAAATGCTTTCGTTACATCTGCCCGGGGTACTCTTTCCGTAAGTAGATTGATTGCTACGCCATCCTTAATCAAAATCAGCCTGTATTTTGTAGCCGAGGCGTCGATTCCTTCCAGGAAGGACCAGCCAGATGCATTTATATGATTCCCGGACTGTTCATAAAAATCAAAATTAAACGTTATTTTATCGCCATTATTTGGTTTCAACAGTCCAAATTTTTTAATATCTACCGTTTTTGCAGTCTTCGTTTTTAGTACATAGAATTTAGCCCATGCATCCATCCCATCAAAATTTGTTTCAAGTTCGAAATATTTTGCCAGTGTAGCCTCACCGGCTTCAGAAAGGCTATACACTTTCCCGTGAGCATCGATATACCAAAAATCTTTAATGTTTTTCGGATCACTTTCGAGATTCGCAACATAATCTTCTAAAGATGAATTGATAATTGTCGATTTATATCCATTGTTGTCGAGAAAGTATTTCCAATGCCATGGTATTGTAGTTACAACAGGTGCACCAGCCTCATTATTTTCCTTTACAAAATTTGCGGTCTCCCTAAATTGTGATTTTAAGATTGAAGTGTAATACTTTTTAACTACGACGATATCCGCTAAAGATAAAATGGTAAATAAGGCAATAAGCGTATATTGAATGATTTTATTGCCAAACTGTACAGCTCCTATGGCCAGTATTATAATTACTGCCGGCAAAAGCACAATAAAGTACCTGCTTATTAATACTGATGCACTGGTGGCATAAGATTTTGTAAGTGCTATTATTATCGGTATAGCTAACCATGGTATGATAATAATAAAGCTGAAAAGTGTTTTATTACCGGTAAGTGTAGTATAATTTATTTCAACTTTCTTCTGTTTTATAAGGCTGGCGATATAGCTGACAAAGAAAACCATTACCAGCATCAGTACCATTTCGCTATTACCAAAGAATTCTTTGAACATGAGCGTAAATGTATCCGGACCCGGCTTTGGTATCCAAAATTCCTTTATTTTAATAATTTCAATAAAAACCGGTATTGCGGGAATTAGTATAATAAGAGCTACTACACCTGAAAGAAAAATATTCCTGAAAAATTTCAATTTCGCACCTGGCGCGGTCAATATTAAAAACAGTAATAATATGCTATATTGTGCTACCAGCGCCATTAGTCCGAAAAAATGCCCATAAATCATCATGGCCGAAAAAATGCCATGAAACACAGCATTTTTTAAAGTAGGGTTTTTAATAAAAAGCACCAATCTGTAAAAAGCAGCTATGCTAAATAACATAAGCATGGCATAGGGCCTTGCTTCCTGCGAATAAAATAAGCCGAAATAATTTACGCTTAACAGGATGGCTGCTACATATCCTGCCCTTTGGCTAAATAATGCTTTACCCAGTAAGTATATGGCATATATTGAAATGCAGCCTAAAACAGCAGAAAGAAGCCTTGCTACAATAGTTTTATAACCAAATATTTTGAACAGGTAGTGAACCATGTAAAAGTATAAGGGTGGCATTTGCTCACCTTGTTGTATATTTGAGTATACACCGGTAAAAGTAGCTGCCGGATCTGCTTCATTCATAGTATGCAGTTCGTCGAGCCATACACTTTGGAAGTCAATATGGTAAAATCTCAGTAGAGCCGCCAACACTATTATTGACAGTAACACGCAATTTTGTCTCGAAAATGTGGTAAAATACATTATGCCAAATAATTTATGTCATCAATAAACTCCTTGTAAATCTTTGCATTCGGAGCAGTTATGTTTTTTCTGGAACTCAACTGTAAAAGCAAAACAATCAGCGTAACAGAGAACAACTGAATTATAATCCCCGATATTATCAATATGAGGCTTGAAGCCCATCCGGGTATAGCATTATCTGTAAATAGCTTTTGGTAAAGGATAAATACTACCGAAAAGAAGCATATCCCCACACCGTATAATGAGAACCGCAATATCCTGATTGACAAAAAATCGAAATAAACAGCAATAGAACTCAAGCCATGGAGCAACAAATTATTAAACTTCATTTTGGAAGTACCCCTGTATCGTTTTCCCCTATTTAGCAAAACTGTATCGTATGGAATTTTTGATTGTATTATGGCTCCCGAATAATGATTCCAGATATTATTTTGATGTACCACTTTTACCATCTGTTTTTTCGGAATTATACTAAAATTACCAAACCCGATTCTGTGATTCGTTAAAAGCCTAAAAAGCCTCTTATAAAAAAAATATCCTGTCTTGAATAGTGCAGACTCCTGTCTTTTTCTCCGCTCGGCAAAAATTATTTTTTTATCCGACTGTTTTTCCACTTCTTGAAGCAATATTGGTATGTCTTCAGGTCTGTCTTCTCCATCACTATCCATTACCAATACATAGTCATAGTCGCTTATTTCATTATAAATATATTGTAATCCGACAGCTATTGCCCGCTGATGCCCAACATTGACTTTCAGGTTTAATTGAGTAATTGCAATATCGAACATTTGAAATTCGGAATCTTCAGTTGAACCATCATTAACAGCAATTACCAAAAATTGGTGCGTTGGAAATTCATTTTGTATTCGTACAATATTAGCAATTAGTATGGTAAAGCTCTCCCAGTCATTATAAACCGGAGTTAAACAATATACTTTTTTTTTACCATTTCCAATTAAATTGCTTCCTCCCATGCTTTTATATCCAGTCCAAAGACTTTTTTAATTTTACCCTTATCCAGAACACTATATTCAGGCCTTTTGGCCGGTGTAGGGTATGCCGAAGTGGGGATAGGGCGTAAATCTATAGCAATTTTTTGTATCCCGAATATTTTTTTTGCAAAATCATACCATGTAGCCACTCCTTCATTACTATAATGATATATTCCGTAATTTCTTACACCACTGAGGATAATGCTGACTAATGCTTCGGCAAGGTCATTTGCGTTGGTAGGGGTACCTTTCTGATCGTTCACCACACTTATAGCATCACGCTCCCCCGCAAGCCTTATCATGGTTTTCATAAAGTTATTGCCGTATTCCGAATACAGCCATGAAGTCCTTACGATAAAATGCTCCGGAAGAATGTTTTCTATCTCTATTTCACCCTGTCTCTTGGTAAGTCCATATACACCTGTAGGGTTGGTTGGATCCTCTTCCGTGTAGGGCGAATTTTTCTGTCCGTCAAATACAAAATCCGTTGAAATGTGGATAAGTGTTGTATGGTTGGCTTTACAAACCTCAGCAAGGTTCCTGGCTCCGGTAACATTTACCGCATGGGCTATTTCGGGCTCGCTTTCCGCTTTGTCTACAGCTGTGTACGCTGCCGCATTAATACAAAACGCCGGCTTTAGCCTGGCGAATATAGCCTCAAGGGTTTCTTTGTCCGTAATATCCGCTTCGCCTGAACCTGCAAAGTAGAACGATACTTCATTATAATCCGGCGCGATAGCCTGCAGTGCCTGGCCCAGCTGTCCGTTGGCGCCTGTAACCAATACTACCATATCGTGCGTGAATTTTCAATTGCGGGCAACACCGTATCTTTTTCCGAAATGATCAGCTCTTCATCGGGCATACCCCAATTGATGTTCAGCACCGGATCGTTATATATAATGCCGCCTTCCGATTCCTTGTTGTAAAAATTATCACATTTATAAAAAAATGAAGCCGTATCGCTCAAAACAATGAAGCCGTGGGCAAAGCCCCTTGGTACAAACAACTGCTTCTGATTTTCCGCCGACAACAATACCGCCACGTGTTCGCCGTAGGTCTCAGAGCCGGGACGTATATCTACCGCTACATCCAGTACCTCGCCCTTCAGTACACGAACCAGCTTGGCCTGGGCATGCTCTCCTGTCTGGTAATGCAGGCCCCTCAGCACGCCTTTTGCAGAATAGGACTGGTTGTCCTGTACAAAGTGCGTTTTAATGCCTGTACCAGCCTCAAAACGCGCCTCGTTGAAACTTTCCATAAAATAGCCGCGTTCATCATTAATGATTTTTGGCTCTATTATATAACAGCCCTGTAGCTTTGTAGGCGTAAATGTCATTTCTTATTCTATAATGCTTATTAAATGCCTGCCGTAACCACTTTTCAGCAACGGCTCGGCAAGTATCCTCAGTTCTTCTCCGGTAATAAAGCCCATTTTGTAGGCGGCCTCTTCTATGGCGCCGATTTTAAGGCCCTGGCGCTCCTCGATCACCTGTACAAACTGGCCGGCCTGCATAAGGGAATTAAACGTTCCTGTATCCAGCCATGCCGTACCCCTGTCGAGTATGCTCACCTTTAGTTTTCCGCGCTCCAGGTATTCCCTGTTCACGTCGGTTATCTCGAGTTCGCCCCTGTGGCTCGGTTTTATGTTGGCGGCAATATCCACTACGCTGTTATCGTAAAAATAAATGCCCGGTACCGCATAGTTCGATTTGGGCTCCAGAGGTTTCTCTTCGATAGAAGTTACTTTTCCCTCAGCGTCAAATTCCACCACTCCGTAACGCTCGGGGTCATGCACATGGTAGGCATAAATAATCCCTCCGTTGGGATCGTTATTCGATTGTAACAGCGACGAAAGTCCGGTACCGTAAAAGATATTATCACCCAAAATGAGGGCCACTTTATCGTTGCCGATAAATTCTTTCCCAATAATAAATGCTTCCGCAAGTCCGTTAGGATGTTCCTGCACGGCATATTCAAAACGGCACCCCAGCCTGCTGCCATCTCCAAGCAATTGCCGGAACAGCGGGAGGTCGTGTGGTGTAGATATAATGAGTATCTCGCGTATACCGCTCCATAAAAGCGTAGACAGCGGATAATAGATCATTGGCTTATCGTATATCGGCATCAGCTGCTTGCTCACCGCCAGGGTAAGCGGATGCAGCCTTGTGCCCGAACCGCCTGCCAGTATAATTCCTTTCATATCGTTTAGGTTAGTTTGTGCAGGTACCATTCTATTGTTTTCACAATACCGGTCTCAAAATTTTCATCGGCTTTCCAGCCCAGTTCATTTTCGATTTTAGAAGCGTCAATTGCATACCTCATATCATGCCCCGGCCTGTCTTTTACAAACGCGATCTGGTCGCTGTATTTCCCTTCTGCCTTTGGTTTCATCTCATCCATCAGCTCGCATATTTTATGGGCTATATACAGGTTGTTCCTTTCGTTTCGTCCGCCAATATTGTAGGTTTCCCCTGCCCTGCCGTTTTTGTATACCAGTTCGATACCTTTACAATGGTCCAGTACATACAGCCAGTCGCGCACATTATCACCCTTGCCGTAAATAGGAATATTTTCCCCGGCAAGCGCCTTGCGTATTATGGTTGGTATAAGTTTCTCAATATGTTGCTTAGGGCCGTAATTGTTAGAGCAGTTGGTAGTCACCACGTTCATCCCATAGGTATGGAAATAGCTTCTCACAACCAGGTCACTCGATGCTTTCGAAGCGCTGTACGGGCTGTTGGGCGCATAAGGAGTCTCTTCGGTAAAAAGGCCTTCCTCACCCAGGGTACCGTATACCTCATCAGTGGAGATATGGTGAAAACGGCAATCCTCATAACCTTCTTTGTACTGCTGCGGTGCCGTCATCCAATAGTTTCGGGCAGTATCGAGCAGGTTGAAAGTTCCCATTACATTCGTGCGAATAAAGGCTTCCGGACCCGATATGGAATTATCCACATGCGATTCGGCTGCAAAATGGATCACACCCCTGAAATCGTATTTTTTAAAGAGCTCGTCTAAAAAAGGCCTGTCGCAGATATCTCCCTGTACAAAGGTATAATTGTTATTGCCTTCTGTTTCTGTAAGGTTGTCCAGCGTACCTGCATAAGTAAGCTTATCGAGGTTTACCACAAACCAGTCGGGATTATTTTCCAGAAAATGTATGATGAAATTGGAGCCGATAAAACCCGCTCCTCCCGTAATTAATACCGCTTTATTCATGAGTACTGATAGCTTTCCTTTTATTCATTTGGTTTCGGTAATAATTCCTGAAGATTACCATAAAAATATAAAGTACAAACAAGATAAGTGGAATAATAAACTTCATCTTTCCGGCTGTACCGTCTGTAACTTTTTGGTTCAGCATCTTACCGTTTTCTCTTATAACACCAACAAAGTTTACCTGGTCGAGCCTTAGTTTGCCTTGTTGCTGAAGTATATTTTCTTTAAGCCTCATCGCATCAGCCATCTGTGTATTGTCATTATAATATACAGTACTCGATCCCGTGTTTCGTGCCGGGTCTACAATGTAGGCAAACATTTTATCGAGCTGGCGAATTATAGTATCATTTGCAGCAATCTTGCTACTGATGTTATTAAGCTCAACATCCATGAGCTTACGGTAATGCGGATTATTATTAAGGTATTTCATCACCGGTTCTACAAGATCGGCAAGGTTAGCTTTTTTCTTAGCCTTGATAATAATAAGATGGTTTTTGTAGTTTTTACTTGTAGTCGGCTCTTCCACAACATCCTTAATACTTCCGTTCTCTGCCATCAGCTCCAGTACCTGAAATTTCTTATTCGTTGTACTGTTTGCTTCTTCAGGCTCATACTCATCAATATAATTGTAAATATCGATGAGGGGCTTTACCTCGATCATGGAAAAATCCTTAGGGTTTTTTATCCCAATGCCCTTTAAAAAGGCTGTGTCTTTTTCCTTAATCTTCATCTCTATCTGGTTTACCGCTTCATAGAGGTAATCCACACTTTTAAAGTTAGGCGTTACAATTATCTTATTGGTATACGTTTTAGACGTAAAATCCATAAAGTAACCCAATACACCCCCAGCAATCAAAAGTATAGCAACAATAATTATATTACGTTTAAGGAATAAGATACCGTCAAAAAACGAATCATTAGCCCTGGTAAAATACTTTTTAGCCCTCGCCGTTACCTGTGAAAGATCGATTTCCTTATCTTGTTTTTTATTAATCTGGTTGGCCATAAATTATTGAATGTTGAATATTTGTTCCAGTATCTTTATCGTTATCAGGTAAGTCGGTTTTACACCGGTTGTGCCCAGGCCGCCAGATGCAAGCGTGCTGCCCGTTTCCAAAGGATTATCAGAAGCATAGTAGGCATAGCGCACCTTTACATCAGGATTGATGCTCTTGCGTATCCTGGATGCCGACTGTATGGCTTTTTGGTAATATGCACCCTCCATCTCAAGGCCAATTACGCCCCAGGTAGATTCGTTGAAGAATTTCAGAAGGTCTTTATTTTGAAGCGATGTTCCCAGTACGGTAACCATTGGCCCCGCGTATACCGGTATGCCCTCGCCTTCAAACATCGCGGCCGTAAGCTCATTTTCAAACGGATAGTTATCACCCGTACCTTCATTGATGTGTGCCGAAGGGATCATGATATCGCCCTTATTGCCTTCAAGTATACCGGCCTTACCCATAATAGATACCGACTCCACATTCACTAATGTCCTTCCTTTTTCTTCCTTAAATGGCTTCAGCAGCTCATCTATCGTTTCATAAGCCTGCTCTCCAAAAGCATAGTCCATTACTATGATCACCGGCATATCATCGCTGTTCAGCTTCGCCGAAGGGAAAGCCGATTTGGAAAAGTCAATTTTAGCCGTATCGAAGATCTGTACGTCAATATTGGTGCCCGATGTATCTGGCATAGCGATCATACCGCTTTTCAGCGCAATCTCCTCTACTTTAGCACGCACGGCATCATTAGACGATTTGCTGAGTTCTTCGTAAATAAAGAAGTCATTCTTGTCTTTGTACTTGCTACGCAATAAAGGCGTGGCAAATATCGAGTTCATCACACTGTGCATATTGGCACTAATGATGTGTATCGGCCTTTCCAGCAAACCGTTCTGCTTAAGCACGGTCTTGATATTGGTAGCCCATATTTCGCCATGGATGTGGTGGCCCAGCCTCTCCCGTAATATTGGGCTAAAAGTAATTGTCCTTTTCGGGCCTCCCGTGGATTCATCTATAGCAAGCCTGCCTAGGTGATAAATTACATGCAGGAACCTGTCCGGCGCGGCAGCAGTGCCAAAAGCATCATAGATATCCGTTATTTCTGCAAACGTCCTTCCCAATATGTTAGAAACGTGCGATATCGTCTTTTCCCTCTCTTCAAGGGTAAGCTTTTTATTCTGCTGAATGGCCTGTTCCAGCTTAAGCCAGTCGCGGCCAATTTCGCCCGTATCGTCTACAAGCACCCTGTCTTTTATCTTATGCGATTCTACAAAAATAAAAGTAAGGTGTGTCAGGATATCATAAATATCCGACCTGCCGCGGGTGATCTCCACATTCATCTGCTCCTCGTCAATCCGGTAGCAGTTGCGCCTCCTCTTTGGGGGGACAATGGCCTTGAAGTGTGACTTGGAATAGCCTTCATCTGAAGTAAGGTTGATAAAACGGCATTCTTCTATACCTATAGGCAAACGTTCTATAACGTAAAGAAGCCCGTTCAGCTCCGCTTTTTCATCGGCTATGGAACCGTAAATTTCCGGCCTTAGCGACAATAACGCTTCCCTGAGTGTATCGCCCGATATACCCATTGGTTTGTAAAAGCCCCTGTTAAACAGGTGGCGCATTGTTATGTACAAGCGCTCTACCGCAGCGGAAGATTCCTGTGCGCGTGAGCGTGTTATGTTCTTAATTGATTGCATTCTGTTTGTTTTGTTGGCAAATGTATTGATTTTATTTTTAGTGGAATTAATCCCATTATGTTCTATTAATTGATCTGACACACCCGTATCTGCTATATCATTTAGATAAAACATCCGCAATCTTTCTATCGTTGCTCAGCCTTGGCAGCTTGTTCTGCCCGCCCAGCTTGCCTATCGATTTCATGTATTCCCTGAAACCGTCTTTAGCAACCGGCGTTATCACTACCGTACGCAGCACGTTGCCCGCTATAAGGTCGTCGTAATAAACGTTCTGCTTTCGCATGGCGGCATCAATCTTCAGGGCGAAGGCATTTATATCAGCAGGCGCTTCTTCAAATTCTATAAACCACTCATGATATGGCAATCCCCTTTGCGGCGTAATCTGCGGGGCCACGGTAAACTCACTTACGCGAACGCCGGTGCCTTCCACAGCCTCGTTCAGTGCGCTTTCCACTTCTTTGCCGATAACATGCTCGCCGAAGGCGGAAATATAATGCTTTATACGCCCGGTTACCACAATGCGGTACGGGCTCAGTGACGTGAACGCTATGGTATCGCCAATATTATAGGCCCACAACCCTGCATTGGTGGAAATAACCAGGACATAATTTACATCCAGTTCCACTTCGCCAATGGTATAGCGTTTCGGGTTTTCGGTAAAGAACTCCTCTGCTTTTATAAATTCATAGAATATCCCGGCATTAAGTAACAAAAGCATCCCTTTTTCCTTCTGCGAGTCCTGGTAGGCAAAAAAGCCTTCCGATGCGGGGAACAGCTCAATGCTGTCGACTTTCCGGCCAATGAGATTTTCGAATTTGGCACGGTAGGGTTCGTAATTTACACCCCCATAAATGAACAGGTTAAAGTTCCTGAACACATCGCCCACTTTCTTCCCTTCCTTTTGCTGCAGCTTTTCGAAGTACATCTGTACCCAGGATGGTATCCCGGATATCACCTGCATATCTTCATTATATGTTTCCTCCACTATGGCGTCTACCTTGGTTTCCCAATCGTCGATAATGTTGGTTTCCCAGCTTGGCATGCGGTTCTTTTGCAGGTAAGCCGGCACATAATGCGCCACAATACCCGAAAGCCTGCCCAGCTTTACTCCGTTCTTCTCATCCAGTTCGGGGCTGCCCTGCAAAAAGATCATCTTGCCGTCTACAAAGCCTGCATTGCCGGTTTCATGAATGTAAGCCAGTATCGCGTTTCGTGCGGCTTTAATGTGATAGGGCATCGATTCTTTGGTAAGCGGAATGTATTTTGCTCCCGAAGTCGTCCCGGATGTTTTCGCAAAATACAAGGGCTTTCCGGGCCACAGCACATCGGCTTCGCCTTTCACCATGCGGTTTACATAATCTTTAAGCGCTTCGTAATCGCGTACAGGCACTTTAGCAGCAAAATCGCTATAGGATTGTATACCGGAAAAGCCATGGTCTTTGCCAAAAGCAGTTCCCTGAGCCTTTTGCAGCAGTTCCCTGAAAACCTTCTGCTGGGTTTCCACAGGGTTTCGCGCCCACTTTTGTGTGCTGTTGTGTATAATTCCGGCGAATATTTTGGCTGCAAATGCTTTTATGGACATTTTTTATTCAGATTTCAGATTGTAGAATTCAGATTAACCACCCCGCCCTTCAGGCACCCCTCTAAAGGAGAGGAAGAGCAGACTCCGCTTTTCAGGGCATATCGTTGAATTGCTCTTTAATCGCCCTTTCGGTGGAGATAAACAGGTAAACAGCCAACAGCACTATTAAAACAAAGCCTATGGATATCTTTATACCTACAGCAATGGGAATAAAATACCCCAAAACTGAAAGTATAATAGTAACCAGCGCACCTCTGACCATCTGCCGTGTTGAGAAACGCTGCGCAAAATCCCAGCGCTCCTGCGTTTTCATGGATGCGGGAGTACGGTAACCGTAAAGGTGATTGATCTCTTTTGGAGGGAAATAATGCATAATAGCTGCCATGATCAGGAAAATGATCCCGCACAGCAGCGAAACAAAAAAAGTTTCTGTAATAAATTCTTCCATATTATTCAAAATCAATAAACTGTGTCGGGTTAATAGGGTAACCGTCCTTCCATAGCTCAAAATGCAGGTTACTATTCTCAGGCTGCCCGCCGGTCGTTCCGGCCAGGGCTATTACTTCGCCCGACTTCACAATAGCGCCCTGTTCCTTGGTAAGCGATGCCGCGTTCTTGTATACCGAAATAATACCATCGTTGTGGCGCAGCACGATCACGTTTCCATTGGTCGGCGTCCAGTCGGCCAGGATAACCGTTCCGGCAGCAATGGCTTTTATCGGTGTGTCTTTGGCTATCGCTATTTCCACTGCCAAATGCCTGTCCCTGGTGCTGTACTGTTTTGTAATATGTCCCTTTACCGGAGCAAAAAGCACGGTGCTTACACGGGGTTTTGCCGTTTCAAAAAGATTGTATTTGTCTTCTTTCGCTACTTCCTCACGCAGTTTCAGGTCGGCTTCAGACGGTTTCATTTCCTCATCGGTAAGGGCAGGCTGCTCCCCTACAACAATAGAATCACGGCTTAGTTTAGTATGGTCGAGGTCGCCCGTAAGCACTCTTTTTATCGAAGCAAGGTAAGCACTGTTTTCATTGATGACCTTTTGCAGGGAATCGGATCGCAGTGCATTTTCGGTAGCCTGCCGCTTCAATTGGGTCGAGGCATATCCGGGTATGTATTCCCGCAACGGGGTGAAGGCAATAATATAGGTAGTGAGCGCGATCATGATGATAGTAACCGATGTGAGCACCACAAATACATTCATGAGGTTGAGCCTCAGCGAGAAGATCTCGTCAAACGTATCTTCATTGAGTATCACCAGGCGGTTTTTGGTAAACAGCTTTTTCCTGAGTATCTGCCTTTTGAGCCTTTTTGCGGACATAGAAACCTTTTAAATCACAAATATACTAATCCTGTACTATTATAGTGTTCCTGTTGCTGACAATTGAAGAAGGGAACATTTTAACGTAATACCCATTTTAACGCACCCTTATTGCAAATATTTTCCGTAAATCGCACATGCAAATTAATTTATGTATAACTTTGCAGGATAATTAAAACTTGTTGTCATGGGAAAATTAGGTCTAACGGAAATACTTGTTATACTGGTAATTATCGTATTGTTGTTCGGTGGTAAGAAAATCCCTGAACTGATGAAAGGGCTTGGTACCGGTATAAAAGAATTCAAGAACGCTGCAAAAGACGGAGATCAGCCTGCAACTTCAAAGAAGCCTGCTCAGGAAGAAAATAAATTATAATTACTCAAAAGGTTATTATAAATGGAACCCTCTAAGGATACGCTTAGAGGGTTTTTTGTTGTTCATCGTTAAAAATTGTATTTATATCGAATTTCTTTAGATTTTTAGATTTTTAGATTTTATTTCAAATAAATTTCATCATTAATCAACCAATTAAATACTATTTTATGAGAAATTTGTTTTTTATTATTGTGTCAGGATTAATGATGTTATCGTGTTCTGATGACTCGTTGAAAAGTGATGAAGGGGGCAACGGAATCTTCAGCAGTTAATGCGAATGGAAGATGATGCCCAAAGAGTCACTTATGGATTGTTAAATGAAAATGAAAAACTGGCGGTTTGGCAGGAAAGCCTGAACCTTCACCTTCAGGACAATTCTTTAAATTCTGATCAGAAAGATTTAATTCAGGAGCTTATCGATGAACTCAGTGTAGATCTGTTCTCTGATAAAACAAGCCCGCTAAAGGAAGGGTTTAAAAACATTTTTGTTCCTGATTTTTTAAACAGGGTTGAAACCAAGTTTACGGTTGAACAAGCCGAGACCTATTTTTACAGGCTGCCGGATCGGATAGTAAAACCATCTCCGGTACCAATTTTAGTTAAGGATTGTGACTGCAATCAGGGATCTATGTTCGGATGCGGCGCAGGAAATGATTGCAAAGATAAAGAATGTGAAGAACAAAATAGTGGATGCGGTTTCATTTGGATATGGGAGTGTAACGGTTTATGCGCAATTTATAATTTATAAATGACAAAATTTAAATATCTTTTATGCTGCGGTATTTTAAATGCCGCAGCTAGTTTTTCCGGTATTTTAGGTTTACAAATACAATTTTTAGTCGTAAGCCTGGTATTTTTCCTTGGTGGAATATTCCTTTTGCCTTACAATCCATTTAAGCGCAAATATTTAGGATATCTATATCTTTTTGGACCATTTTCACTATTGTTGCTAATAGCCTTTATATCATCCTTTTATGTTGATGGTTTTTTAGGATATCCTTTAGTTTTATATACTTCTTTTACTATTGTATTCACCATTTATATGTGGAAGATTAGGAGTAGAATTGCCTACATAATTTCTTACTTAATTTTAACAATCGTACTTACTCTTTTTTTACCGAACTTTTATCACTACATATCACATATAAGGCAAGATCAATCAGCAGTAAATACTTCTATTAAAGACTTTGAGGTGTATGACTCATCCCATAAAAAAGTTGATCTCAAAGCCTTAAATAAAATCATTATCCTTGATGTTTGGGATTCCTCGTGTGGGGTTTGCATTAAACAATTTCCAAAGTTTGAGAAATTATCAAATGAATTTAAAAATGATCCTGAAATAGCATTTTACTCCCTAAATTTGCCCTTAAAACGTGACGACAGAAACCAAGTGGCCGCATATACAAATCCTTATTCGTTCAATAAACTTTATGCAGGGCCAAAAGTGCGGGAGCAATTAAAAATAAATTTGATCCCGAAATATATCATAATCGACAAAGAGTCTAAAGTGAGGTATATAGGATCATTGAACGATGGAAAATTCGATTATTATAAAAATTTCTATAATATCCTGGCTGAAATAAAATGAAAAATTTAGTGTTGTCACTTATGATACTGTTAATGGTTTGCGCATGCAGCAAGACAAACCAACTTGCGAAAATTGGTATGCCCGAAACAGAATTCAATTTTGGAAGTATTACGACCGGTGACACCGTTACAAAGGTCTTTAAACTCCAGAACATATCTGATACGCCACTCAGAATTGAGAAGGTTGGTACCAGTTGTGGTTGCACAGGAGCAATAGTATCAGATTCAATTATTTCAAAAAATCAATTTGCAGAAATCAAAGTTACCTATAGTCCCAAAGAAGGCGATACAGGACCAGTTAAAAACTCCATAGTAATTGAGGCAAATACAGAACCTAATTTCACTGTTTTTTATTTAACGGGTACAGTAACTGCTTTTTCGAAATAACTCACGTGTAAACCTTTCCATAGATTTATCCATCCGGTCAATGGAACAAAACCAAATGACCGGATTACCAAATCCACATATCACCTTATAAAATCATCGTCAGTGCCACTCTTTTCCTGTCCTCATCTACCTCAACGACTTTCACGGTAACATGTTGGTGCAGCTTCACCACTTCGTTTACATCGCTTACAAAGCCTTCTTTAAGCTGGGAGATGTGTACGAGCCCGCTTTCCTTGATGCCTACATCTACAAAGCAGCCAAAGTTGGTTATATTGTTCACAATGCCCGGAAGTATCATTCCGGTGCGGAGGTCTTTCATGGTTTTTACGTTCGGGTCGAATTCAAATACTTTTGCCGATTTGCGGGGGTCAAGGCCCGGTTTTTCCAATTCTTTCAATATGTCTTTTAAGCCCAGCACACCAATGTCACCGGTCACGTAGTTATCCACAGGCACTTTCGCAATGGCTTCCTTGTTCGATACGAGGTCGGCGGTTTTTAGTTTCAGGTCCTTAGCCATTTTTTCAACGATCGGATAGGCTTCCGGATGCACGGCAGAATTATCCAGCGGGTTCTTCGCATTCGGGATGCGGATAAACGCCGCCGCCTGCTGGTAGGCCTTCTCCCCCAGCCTTGGTACTTTCTTCAGCTGCTTGCGGTCTTCAAACGGGCCGTTCTCCGCGCGGTAGGCCACAATGTTCTCCGCAAGCTTTTCACCGATGCCCGACACATAGCCCAGCAGCGATTTGCTCGCGGTATTAATGTTCACCCCCACCGAGTTTACGCAGCGCATTACTACTGTGTCCAGTTCGTCCTTGAGCATGCCCTGGTCAACATCGTGCTGGTACTGCCCCACCCCTATGGATTTCGGGTCGATCTTTACCAGTTCGGCAAGCGGGTCACTCAGGCGGCGGCCAATAGACACCGCGCCCCTTACCGTCACATCGTAGTTCGAGAATTCATCCCTCGCAATTTTCGAGGCCGAATATACCGATGCACCTGCCTCGCTCACGATGAACACCTGCACGGGCTTGTCCCATGCGATTTTTTTAATGAAGTGTTCCGTCTCGCGGCTGGCGGTACCGTTGCCAATGGATATAGCATCGACCTTGTAGGCATTGACCATAGAGCGGATCTTTTTCATGGCGATGGCCGACTCATTTTGCGGGGCGTGCGGGAAAATGGTTTCGTTGTACAGCAGCCCTCCGTTCTCATCCAGGCATACCACTTTACACCCGGAGCGGAATCCGGGATCTATAGCCATGATACGCTTTTCACCCAGTGGCGGTGCCAGTAAAAGCTGTTGCAAATTGGCTGCAAAAACCTGTATAGCCACGGCATCGGCCTTGGCCTTGGCTTCCTGCATCACCTCGTTGGAAATAGCAGGGTTCAGCAGGCGCTTGTAGCTGTCGGCAATGGCAAGTTTTAACTGGTTGGCGGTGTCGCGGTTGTTCTTTATCACGGTCTGTTCCATGAAGTCGAGCACCTCATCGTTATCGACTTCCGTTTTTAGCTTGATGAAGCCCTCGTTTTCCGCACGCAGCATGGCGAGCAGGCGGTGGGAGGGAGCCTTGGCCAGGTTCTCGCTCCAGTCGAAATACTGTTCGAATTTTTTGGCTTTCTCGTCCTCCTTGCCGGCTTTGGTGACTTTCGTTGTAACAGCCGCCTTGCGGCCAAAAATTTTCCGTAGTGACTTACGAATGTACACATTCTCGTTGATCCACTCGGCGATGATGTCGCGCGCGCCCTGTAGTGCCTCGTCTTCATTCGGCACCTGGCCGTTCAGGTATTTGGAGGCAAGAAAATCCACGTCATCCGCATTCTGCGCCATGATGATCTTTGCCAATGGCTCGAGGCCTTTTTCGCGGGCCACATCGGCGCGGGTCTTCTTTTTCTTTTTGTAGGGCAGGTACAGGTCCTCCAGCTCGGTAAGGTCAAAGCTGGCAGTTATTTTCTGTTCCAGTTCTTTGGTCAGCGCGCCCTGTTCGGCTATGCTTTTCAATATGGCATCCCTGCGTTTTACGATCGCTTCATACCCCTGGCTAAGCTTGGCGATCTGCTCAATGACCACCTCATCGAGGTTGCCGGTCATGTCCTTACGGTAACGGGCAATGAAGGGTATTGTGCAATCTTCAGACAGCAATTGCAATGTGGCTTCGATGCTTTTTTGTGGCGCGGTAACTTGTGTGGCGATGTATTGGAAGTTGGTCATGGGAAATATTTAATGAATAGAAAGAACCCACTGGTATTTCCAAGGGTCTTAAAAGAAAAACAGATGTAATTGCCGGCAATGGTTTGTTATTCAAACTGCTTTTTGATCAGTTCGGCATAATGGTTAAATACAGGCATGTAAACTTCGTTAAACTTTTGCAACTGGCTTTTATTCAGTATCTGGAAACCATAATCGTCCGCAAACAAAACTTTGATATTTTGTGTGTTGCCCTTTGTTATCACAATCCTGAAGGGAAGTTTAAAGGGATTTATATTGAGCCATCCGCCTAAGGTTGCATCTTCGTTCTTACCAGAATAAGCAATAAGGCCATTCTGTACATTGTCAATTATCCTGAAATTGTTTTGAACCAGCACTTCCTTAATTTTTAAAAGAGCAGTGTCACTATACGGTATGCCGGGATCGAACTCATATTGGGCTTTGCCCTTCAGCTTTGAAATATCATTGTTGTCTTTTTGACCCTGACGCCTGGCCTTCCCCCTTATAATAAAAATCACTAAAATCATTGCAACAACTACTGCAACTGTAATGTAAATAAAAATGCCTTTCATACTTTGCTTTTATGCCGTAAACTTAATAAAGTTTTCCCATTTTTAGGCGGGGACCATATCCTTTTTGGATTACAACTATGGAGAAAAAGTTTTTGGGGTGGGAGAGGATGGTGGGGAAATTTTAGTATGTTTGAATCCATATCATTTACAATCAAATAATAAACATGGTTCTAGGCAGTTTTTATTTTCAACTCACAAATAATGGAAATTTACTGGGTGAGTATATGAACAATAAGTCTACTCGAGTCACAACTGAAAGCGCTGATTTTATTGGAGAATTTCATGACAGTTTTATAGGAGATTATCAAACTACATGGTTTGATGGCACTGGTCAAAATATGTTGCTTTCTATCCGTTTAAAAAATGAAAATAGGAATATCTTTCGTCTGGACTGGCGTATTGGTAATATCATACATTTTGTAGGGGAAGGTTTTCTAAGTAATGATCAGCTGATTGGTACTTACTGGGATAATGGATTAATGGTCATTTAAACCGTCTAATATCTTGACACTAATTTTTAGCTATTCTTAACATGCTTCCCAATCTATCCCGACCGCTGGCGCGAGCGTCACGCTCGTGCACAAATAATTAGGACATGGGCAAGATGCCCGCGCCAGCGAGAATGCAAAACGTAATAAGATCCGACCTCACCCCAGCCCCTCTCCTTTGGAGAGGGGACTAGCTATACTCTTGCCGGATAATCCTACCCTCGGCCCCCTCCCACGGAGGGGGTGACGGGACGTAACACTCTTAACGGATATCGAGTGCGGCTATTCCTTTCCGACGATAGGAGGAATCTCAACGTCATCCTTAAACAGAGATTTCTCCCTCCGCAAGCTGCGGTCACAATGAACTATATCCTTACATACGGATACACATCCCGTAGATACGGATACGCCGTTGAACTCCTGTAAACGCAACTTTGTACTATCAAAATTTAGTACAAATGAAAATAACAGTTACAGGCTCATTGGGCCACATCAGCCGCCCGCTAGTGCAGCAGCTTATCGCACAGGGGCACGAAGTTAAAGTGATCAGCAGCAATGCCGGTAAAAAACAGGAGATCGAAGCACTTGGCGCAATTCCGCTAACAGGATCTGTTGAAGACGCGGATTTCCTTACGCAAGCCTTTACCGGGGCCGATGCCGTGTACACCATGGTGCCGCCCAACAACTACAACGATCCTAACCTCAACCTAATTGACTATTACCAAAAGATCGGTGAAAATTACAGGAAGGCCATACTGCAGTCGGGGGTAAAGCGTGTCGTGAACCTCAGTACCATAGGTGCCCACATGAGCAGCGGCAACGGCATTCTGGAAGGGGCATATTACGTAGCAAAAACACTCGACACGCTTCCGGAAGACGTATCAATTACGCACATGCGCCCTACATCGTTCTATTACAACCTGTATGGGTACCTGGACATGATAAAGAATACAGGGGAAATTTTGGTGAATTATGGGACGTTGAAAATTCCGTTCGTCGCGCCGCAGGATATCGCCGCTGCAGTGGCAGAAGAGTTGACGACACCATTTGCTGGAAGAAAAATACGCTATGTATGCAGCGAGGAACTGACCGGGGCAGAAACTGCCGCAATTTTAGGCGAAGCCATTGGCAAACCCGACCTGCAATGGACGTTGGTTAGCGATGAAGATACGCTGAACGGCCTGCTTTCGACAGGGATGAACCCCGAAATTGCCAAGGGGCTGACAGAAATGTATTCCGCATTGGAAACCGGCAGGTTATCGGAAGATTACTTTAAGAACCGCCCTCAGCTGAGCCCGACGAAAATGACCGACTTTGCTAAAGAATTTGCGGAAGCTTACCGTCAAAATAACTAACTTGCGGTATGGCGGCACCAACACTTCACCGGTTCAGGACGATAAGCGAATTCCATGAATTTCGGGGGCTTCCGGGTTCGGAGCATCCCCTGGTAAGCGTTATCGATATGGAGGCCGTGCGCAGGCACCCGAACCATGATATCAGCCTGGTGCATGATTTTTACTCGATATCGCTTAAGCGCAGCTTCAATGCCAAAATACGCTATGGGCAGCAGCAATATGATTTTGATGAAGGTGTAATGTTCTTTATCGGGCCCGGGCAGGTGTACAGCATCGGGCCGGTAGGGGACCAGCCGTTGCGGCCGACAGGCTGGATGCTTCTCATTCACCCTGATTTCCTGTGGAATACATCACTGGCTGCCGGGATCAAAAAGTATGATTATTTTGACTATGCCGTGCACGAAGCGCTTTTCCTTTCGGAAAAAGAGGAACTCATCGTATCGGGCATTATCCGCAACATCGAGCAGGAATATAAAGGCAATATCGACAATTTCAGCCAGGATATCATCATTGCGCAACTTGAGGTGCTGCTTTCTTATTCCGAACGTTTTTACCACCGGCAATTCCTGACCCGAAAAGTTACCAACCACAAGCTGCTTGACCGGCTCGAGGCGCTGCTTGACGATTATTTTGAAAAAGAATTGCCCGAAAAAGGATTGCCTACGGTGCAGTATGTTGCGGCACAGCTCAACGTTTCCCCGAATTACCTCAGCGGCCTGCTGAAGGTACTTACGGGAAAGAGCACGCAGCACCACATACAGGATAAGCTGATAGAGAGGGCAAAGGAGCAATTGTCTACCACAGAGTTGTCGGTAAGCGAAATCGCCTACAGCCTTGGCTTCGAGCACCCGCAGTCGTTCAGCAAGCTCTTCCGGAGCAAAACACAGCTGTCTCCGCTACAGTTCCGGCAGTCTTTTAATTAGGTGTTTTTAAACCCGTCAGGTAGTTTTAAACTATATTTGTTACATAGATTGTCCCTGTAATGGTGTATAAAGAAATAACCCCGGCACCTGAAATAGCCTTATTCGTAAAGAACATCCTTTTGTTTGAAGGCAGCGCTGACGAAAGGGCCGTGCTTCCTTTTTATGCGGATGGATATCCCGGGCTGATCTATTTCGAGTCGGAGAAAGGGCTTTTGGTTTCACCGCACGATAAGCAGATGCCTGCATTCTTTATTTACGGGCAAACGCTGGAACCGTTGCAGCTGGTATTCGATACCGCCTTCCGTATGATCGTTTTCCAGTTCTACCCGTTTATATTGCGAAGCTTTTTCGGCATCGACCCTAAAAGTATAAACGACAATTGCTACAACCTCCTGGAATTGCAGGACTCCGCAGTTATCACAACTGTCGCACGGCTTAAAAACGGGGCGCAGGACACGGAATGGTTCGCAGCCATAACAGATTATTTACTTACTGTCTTTACCGAAAAGCAGCAGCGGCTCGACAGGGGCATCCGTAACGGGATCGTGATGATCACGGAGAACAGGGGGCAGGTAGCAATTGCCCACGTGTGTGCAGCAATTGGTGTTAACCAACGGACGTTTGAGCGTCGTTTTGCCGCGGAAACCGGATTGCTGCCCAAGCAGTTCGCACAAATACTGCAGTTCAATTCATCACTGGAGCAAATGGCGGGGAACGACTTTGATAAGCTTACCGACATTGTTTACGAAAATGGCTTTTCAGATCAGTCACATTTCATAAAGGTTTTCAAGGCGTATACAGGCATTACGCCCAAAGCCTTCTCAAAATTATAACTGTCGATTTTATACTATTTCCCGAAAACGGGGCACGGTACTTTTACCGAAACAAAAATCGAACAATTATGAAACTACTTATTTTTGGCGCTACCGGAAGCATAGGGCTTCCGCTGGTGCAGCAGGCGCTCGAACAGGGCCACACCGTAACTGCCTTCACCCGCAATCCCGAAAAGCTTTCAGGCATCACCCACGACCGCCTGAACATCTTTAAAGGTGATATCCTGGATGCCGCTTCGGTTGGAACAACCGTAAAAGGGCAGGAGTGCGTGCTTTGCGTTATTGGTGACGGCAACAAGGGCGGCGTTAGGGCAGAGGGAACCCGGAACATTATTTCGGCCATGAAAAACGCAGGGGTAAAGCGGCTGATCTGTGAAACCACCCTTGGGCTGGGGGAGAGCAAAGGCAACCTCAATTTTATGTGGAAGGTAATTTTTGGCGTTTTTCTTCGGAAAGCTTTTAAGGACCATGCAGTGCAGGAACAGTACCTGTTTGGCAGCAGCCTGGACTTCACAATCGTACGCCCCAGCGCCTTTACCGACGGTGAGAAGACCGGCCGCTACGCTGTTGGCTTCGACGGAAAAAAGAAAGGGCTAAAGCTGAAAATAGCCCGCGCCGATGTGGCCGACTTTATGCTGAAGCAGGTGTCTGCGGAGACTTATGTAGGCAAGGCCGTGAGTATATCGGATTAAAAAAAAATAATTCGGTCAGCGCATTGACTGAATTAATTAGTAATTGGGTCAGTTCTAAAACTTCATAAAAAAACACTGATTTAGTCAAAGACTGGATCAGTGTTTATAATATCCTTGAAAATCTGCTTAATCCGCGTTCCTTTCAGAGATTTCTCACTCCGCAAGCTACGGTCGGAATGGAAAATGACTAAATCCTTTTAACAAGATATCTTATCCACCCTTTGCTGGTGCCTGCCGCCTTCAAAAGCTGTATTGAGAAACGTATCTACCATATCAACCGCTTGGTGAATGGCGGTAAAACGTGCCGGGATGCTGATGATATTTGCATCGTTATGCTGGCGCGCCAGCGCCGAAATTTCTTTGGTCCAGCACAGTGCTGCGCGTACTTTCTGGTGCTTATTGGCGGTCATGGCCACACCGTTGCCGCTTCCGCAGATGATGACGCCGAAATCTACCGTGCCGTTCTCTACATCAGTAGCTACGGGGTGTACAAAGTCGGGGTAGTCTACGCTGTCAAAGCTGTCGGTGCCGTGGTTGATTACTTCGTATCCTTTGTCTTCAAGGTACTTTACGATGGCTTTTTTGTAGTCGGGACCTGCGTGGTCGTTGCCGATGGAGATTTTCATTCTTAATGGAGTTATGTTGTTGTACACAAAGGTAGGAAAATAAGTCTCATGCTTCCTATGGCTATCCGGACTACAAGTAGAAAGGGAAAAATCTTTACTGCAAAATCTGTAATGTACAGGCTAACCTGTGTAATCCCTTATTACTAAACGTAACGTTTCAATATGCTTCTAATTGTCAGCAGCTTACACAAACACTACCTTATTCAATGCAGATAATATAGTACTAATTATGTTAAAATACTACTGTGTTGACAACTTTACAAAACCATTGAAAACAAAGCATTTGTATTTTAACAAATCTTGTTGATAACTATACAATGAAAAACGAAAGATTTTTTTGACTTCGATTGAAATTTTTATAAGGCACAATTCAGGTGAGATTTGCAAATTTATTTACATGAATTTTATGAGGGATTTATAAATAAGTTTGAGTAGGTTATTAACACAAATTAACAATGAAACTTATTAATAAAAGCAATACAAAAACTATATGGAGCCATTGTTAATAACCTTTTCCGAAAATTACGAAACCATTTCATTTTTATCTGTTTACATTTTCCTAACACTGTTGAAACCTTTGTATAAAATTGTATAACTCACAATTGCATCCTCCTTTCAAAAAAGTTTTAGGCCTTATCAACAAGCAATAATAACCATCATTCAAAAATTTAAATTTCAAAAATCTTTTTTTTTATTTTTAATAACTGTTGAAAACCTTTTCAGGCTTCAGACAATTTTCAGGTGAGTATTCAGCTGTTGAAGGATGGCATTTACGGTGTCGAGGTCGTTAGGGTGTACCCAGAGCCGGATGCCGCCGAAAGCGTGGGAGTACATCGGGACGATCCAGGCCATGGTCTCATTTTCGAAATAATGGCGAATGCCCGCTTCCTGCAAGAGGTGCTTTACAACGGCAATCTCATGCGGATAAGTATAAATGGCTGCGGTAATAAAAGGTTCCATAGGTGGTATTATTAAGTAAAGCCTGTATAAATTTAGGCATTTAAACGTTATTATTTCTTTAAAGCCCCTATTTAATCCCTAATATCTTCGTAATTTTCAGGCGTTATTTAAAATAAATTATGAGCAGAAAGAACGGAAAACCGTCAGCTAAAAAGGAAAAGGACTTTTCCAGGAAGATCTACAAGATACTTGCCAAAGACCCTAACAAGTCATTCAATTACAAACAAATAGCCGCGATACTCGAACTCGACGATACCAAAAGTCGGAATGAGATCATAAAGGAACTCAAGCTCCTGGCCTCACAGGAACAGATCGAAGAAACCGACCGCGGCAAGTACAGGGTAATCTCCAAAGCTGACTATGTAGAAGGTACAATAGACATGACAAGCAGAAAAACTGCCTACTTTGTATCGCCTGAAATCGAAGAGGATATTTTTATCCCGACAAACAACCTGAACAAAGCCCTTGACAAAGACAAGGTTAAGGTATATATCTATAACCGCAGGAGAGGCAGAAGGCCAGAAGGTGAAGTGGTGGAGATCATTGAGCGCCATAAAACAGAATTTGTTGGCGTTATCGATATCCAGAAGAATTTTGCCTTTGTATCTACCGCGAACGCTAAAATGTATACAGACATCTTTATCCCTAAAAATAAGCTGGGAGAGGCCGAAAACGGCGATGTGGTGCTGGTAAAGATGGAAGACTGGCCGGCAAAAGCCGACAGCCCTTTCGGGGAAGTGATCCGCGTACTGGGCAAGCCGGGGGAACATGATACGGAGATACACGCGATACTGGCGGAATACGGACTGCCGTATGACTTCCCGATAGATGTTGAAGTATATGCCCAAAAGCTGGATACCGAAATACACGAAGATGAAATAGCACGAAGGAGGGATATGCGTAACGTACTGACCTTTACGATCGACCCTCGTGATGCGAAGGATTTTGACGACGCATTGTCGTTCCAAAAGCTGGATAACGGCAACTATGAGATCGGTATACATATTGCCGACGTATCGCACTATTTACAGGAAGGAACCATACTCGATAAGGAGGCGTACCAGCGTGCTACGTCAGTGTACCTGGTAGACAGGGTAGTGCCCATGCTTCCGGAAGTGTTGTCAAACTTTGCCTGTTCGCTCAGGCCGAATGAAGAAAAATACACGTTTTCGGCAGTTTTTGAACTGAATGACAAAGCCGATGTGGTAAACCAGTGGTTTGGTAGGACGGTAACGTACTCCGATCAGCGTTTTGCGTACGAGGAAGCCCAGCATATTATAGAAACAAAAGGAAGTACCATTCCGGCAGAATTATCGCTTACAGGGCAGGAATATACCGTTAGCGAGGATATCAGGGAGGCTACACTGAAGATGGACCAGCTCGCAAAGATTATGCGAAGGAAACGACTGGCTAATGGAGCGATATCTTTTGATAAAGTGGAAGTAAAATTCCACCTTAATGAAAATGACGAACCAACAGGTGTTTACTTTAAAGTAGCTAAAGACTCCAATCACCTTATCGAAGAGTTTATGCTCCTTGCTAACCGTAAAGTGGCCGAATTTATTGGGAAGCAGAAGAAAACCTTTGTATACCGTATCCACGAGGAACCAAATGAAGACAAGCTTATCGCGCTGCAAAACGTGATCTCGAAGTTCGGGTACAGCATCAATTTTAAATCGAAGAGTACGATCTCCAAGTCCCTCAACAACTTACTCGTTGATGTTCAGGGTAAAAAAGAGCAGAACATGGTTGATACCCTGGCTATACGAAGTATGAGCAAGGCCAAGTATTCTACCCATAACATAGGCCATTACGGACTGGCATTCGACTACTATTCACACTTTACATCGCCTATCCGGCGCTACCCTGATGTTATGGCACACAGACTGTTACAGCACTATCTGGAGGGTGGCACATCGGCGGATGAAGAAGTATATGAGGAACAATGCAACCACTCTTCCAACATGGAATACCTGGCTGCACAAGCCGAGCGCGACAGTATTAAGTACATGCAGGTCAAATATATGCTCGACCACAAGGATGAGGAATTCCTGGGTGTTATTTCCGGGGTTACCGAATGGGGTATTTATGTGGAAATTGTTTCCAATAAGTGTGAGGGAATGTGCCGCATCCGCGAAATAAAGGACGATTATTATACATTCGATGAAAAGCAATATGCTCTTGTAGGGGAAGTAACGAACAATATCCTGCAGTTGGGTGACGAAGTATACGTAAAAGTAAAGAATGCCGACCTGGTGAAAAAACAACTCGATTTTACTCTTTTAGGTAAGAAAACCGAATAACCTCTGAGTTAATAGTGAAGAGAATAAAAGTTTACTATGATAATTTTTTGAGGCATAAGAATTTTCGGTAAAGTTTTTGAACTGTAACATCAGGAAATTTTTAAAGTCATTAGTAAAACCAAAATTGTAAAAAAAAGCAAAGACCATGAAAAAAGTATTTTTGATAGCATTGCTTGCTGCCGGGCAGTTTGTTTCGGCACAGATAACTAAAAACCTGGGTGACTTCACCACAATAAAGGCATTTGACCAGATTGATGTAACATTGGTTAAATCTGCAGAGAACAAGATCATCATCAACGGCAGCCGACAGAATGACGTGGAAATCGTTACCAAGAATGACGAGCTTAAAATAAGGATGAAGCTTAGTAAATTGCTGAAGGGTGAAGATGTAAGCGTTACGGTGTTCTATACCGGAAACATCAACCGTATCGAAGCAAGTGAAGGCGCGAGGATAGCCTCTCAGGATACTTTTTCGGCAAAATCCTTTGAGCTGAATGCCAAGGAAGGCGCTGAGATAAAACTGAATATAGAAGCAGGCAGCCTTAAATCGAATGCCAGCTCCGGCGGGATACTTAATATTACCGGCTCTGCAGGCAATCATGATTCGCTGGTAAAGGCCGGGGGAATTCTTAGAATGAAAGGCCTTGAAACCAAAACTGCAGCCGTAACCATAAATGCCGGTGGTGAAGCTGATATCTACGTAACCGATTCTGTTGTGGCCAAGACCAGGGCAGGGGGTGATATAAATATTTACGGCAATCCTAAAACTGTAGACCAGACCCAGTTTGCAGGCGGCAGGATCAAGGTGATAAAAAGCTGAAAAATAATGATTGATAAAGGTTGATACAAGTCCCGTAGAGACAGCAAATACAAGCTGTTTTTGCGGGACTTAAATTTTTTATAGCCCAACTGTAACAAACTGTAACAGGCAACTGTCTTTAGTATAAGCGTGAAGGCGGCCAACCTAAAGTTAGAATCTATGAAAATACTATTTACATTAGCCATAGCAGCTGCGGGCCAGTTTGCATGGGCACAGGAAACAATAGCCCTGAAAGAATTTAAAACCATTGCCGTAAGCGGGCAGATCGAGCTGGTACTGAAAAAGTCAACCGAAAACAAGATCGTGATCGATGAAGGAAGTTCAGGTGATCTCGACCTTTCATCAGAAGGCGGCGCGCTGGCCATTACCGTTAAAGACCCGTCAAAAGGTGGGGTAGAGGCTACGGTGTATTACAGCGGTACCCTCGAGAATATTGCCGCGTCGGGTATAGTAGAACTCTATTCTAAAAATGTGATCACTACGCCGATACTTACTGTAAGCGCTTCAGGTGCTGTAGAAATAGACCTTAAAGTGGATGCGGATGAAGTAGTTGTAGCTGCGGCAACAGGTGCCGAAATTCGTATTGTTGGTACAGCCAAAAACCATCAGGCAGCTGTGGCATCTGGAGCGGAATTTGATGCCAGCAATCTAATTTCCCATAATGCTGTAGTAACAGTGGGCTCCGGTGGCGAAGCCATGGTATTTGCGTCTGACAGTATGATAGCAACTGTATCTTCGGGCGGTGAGCTTGCGGTTTACGGCAACCCGAAACAATTGCAGGAAGTAAAAGCTACAGCGGCGGAAATTAACATCATCAAATAATTCATTAATCACTATAAAAAATATATTATGAAAGCAGTATATGTATGCGCGGCACTAATCGCAATTCAGTTTGCCAGCGCTCAGACCACGACACAACTTAAAGATTTTAAGACTGTTGCTATAAATGGCGACCTGGATATAACCCTTGTAAAAGGTAAGGAGAATAAACTTGTAATTTTGGATCAGGAAGATGACGTGATTACCGGAAGGGTAGAAAACGGAACCCTGAAAATTGACGGAGAAGGCAGTGCAACACTGTTTTACAAAGGCAGCCTTGAGGGCCTTTCAGCAGGTGCAGACTGCCAGGTTACCGGCAGTGAAACCATTACGGGAAAAGTATTTCAGCTTGCGGCGGGAGCGGATAGCGAGGTAATACTGAATCTGGATGTACAATCGCTTGAGGTTGCTGCCGGGGCTGACAGTGAAGTAACCCTTGTAGGTAAGGCAAAAACCATTGCTGCCGCCATTGCCGCCGATTCTGAATTTAATGCCGCGAGTCTTATTGCAGAAGATGTAACAATTAGCGTTGCTGCAGACGGGGAAGCATCGATAAAAGCTAAAGGCGTGGTGAACGCCAATGTCTCTTCCGATGCGCAGCTAACCATTCATGGCGGCCCTAAAAAGGTAAACCAGGTGAAAGCAGAAGATGCTGAAATCACCGTAGTGGATTAGTTTTTTTAGTAATAGTTCATATTTAATTCCGGGGGCGGGTGGCTTCCGGAATTTTTTTTTTGTGGTACAGGCCTGCCTTATAGCTTTCCCGACATTTTTTTTAATTAAAATTTAAAATTGTAACTTGCCACCTCTTAATTACCGTGAATGATAGAGGACATTTTAAGTGCTATCCCTTTGGGTTTCTTCCTGAGCATTATGCCGGGAGCAGTATTTTTTGTATTGCTGGAAACCAGTGTGATAAAAGGCTTCAGGGCTGCCGTGGCGTTCGACCTTGGCGCTATTACCTCGGATATTGTTTTTATCCTCATTGCCTATTTCAGTAGCTATCGTTTGCTGGAGAATATAAAGGACGAGCCTGCGCTGTTTATTTTCGGAGGGCTTATCATGTTGACCTACGGAATCATTTCGTTCCTTAAAATCAAGAAAAGCGCCAAAAACGAGATTATTGGCGATGCCGCGAAGGATATTATCCGAAAAGATTATTTCAGCCTGTTTATAAAAGGCTTCCTGCTCAACTTTATAAACATTGGGGTGCTGGGTTACTGGCTGCTGCTTATCATTACATGGGGGCCTAAACTCGATATGGTTCCTGGAAGGATACTGATGTTCTTTACGGTTGTTATAATCTCCTACTTCTTTATAGACCTTTGCAAGATCATGCTGGCGAAGCAATTGCGTAACAAGCTTACCATGGGCAATATCATGAAAATCAAACAGGGCATCAGCATTATCCTGATGATCTTTGGTATCGCTTTGCTGGTACAGGGCTGGTTCCCGAAGCAAAGTACTAAAATGATACAGCAGTTCGAACACCAGTCTGCCAACTCTGCCGAGTAATTATTTCAAATTTCCGAATAGACTTTGTGTGAAGTCAGTGAAAAATCTGCATGACCTGCGTTACTCACGTTCCAAAAGATCAGAAACAAAAAAAGCTGCCTTTACAGACAGCTTTTGCGAGGCATCTAGCGGATTCGAACCGCTGTAGCAGGTTTTGCAGACCTGTGCCTAGCCACTCGGCCAAGATGCCATAATTAATATGGTTGGCAAATTTACATATATTTTGCTCTAACGCAAGAAAAACGTTATAAAATCTTTAGGTGCGGTATTCTTCAAGCTGTATTGTCACTTCCTGCACATCGCCGCCAATAGGGGGGTTGAGCTTTGATACCGAAAGCAATATCCTTGATACCGAGGGTATTTCACCAAAAACACGCTTTACGATACGGTGTGCCACATGCTCCAGCAATTTAGATCGTATGGCCATCTCTTCCATAACAATTTTGTTGAGGTGTACGTAATCTACAGTGTCGGCCAGTTCGTCGGTCTCCATAGATTTGCGCAGGTCGGCCTTTATTTCAAGGTCTACACGGTAATCTGAGCCTATTTTGCTTTCCTCGGCCAGGCAGCCGTGATAAGAGAAGGTGCGAATGTTGTGCAGTTTTATTGTGCCCATTTAGTAAGGTTCTTATGTTCTGAAAGGCTTTGCGCCTTTGGTCAAAGGTACAAATTTAAACGCTCGGTTGTTCAGCGTATGTACCGGTAGCAACACGAAACTCCGAACTCAAAACCCAAAACTTTTTCACTACTTTTGCAATTCATAAAAATAACTATGTCAACTGAAGAAAGGTCGCTCAATTTCATCGAGCATATTATTGAAGAGGATTTAACTAACGGACTGCCCAACAACAAGCTGCGTTTCCGCTTCCCGCCGGAGCCTAATGGCTACCTGCATGTAGGCCACGCCAGCGCTATCTGCCTGAACTTCGGGCTGGGGCTAAAGTACAATGCGCCTGTAAACCTCCGCTTTGACGATACCAACCCTGCCAAAGAAGAGCAGGAATTTGTAGACGCCATCAAGAAAGACGTGCAATGGCTTGGTTATGAATGGGCTGAAGAGCGTTATGCATCAGACTATTTCCAGGAGCTGTACGACTGGGCGGTGGAGTTTATCAAAAAAGGTGTTGCGTATGTAGACAGCCAGTCGTCTGAAGAGATGGCAAAGCAAAAAGGCACACCTACACAACCGGGAGTTGATGGGCCGTACAGGAACCGTTCGGTGGAAGAAAACCTCGACCTTTTTGAGCGCATGAAGAATGGCGAATTCCCCGAAGGTACCCATATCCTTAGGGCTAAGATAGACATGACCTCCAGCAATATGCTGATGCGTGACCCGATCATGTACCGTATATTGCACGCGCACCACCACCGTACCGGCGACAACTGGTGCATCTACCCCATGTACGACTGGGCACATGGTGAAAGCGACTACCTTGAACAAATATCACATTCGCTGTGTACGCTGGAATTCCTGCCGCACAGGGAGCTTTACGACTGGTTCCTGGACCAGATATATGACAGCAGCAAAGTGCGCCCTAAACAGCGTGAATTTGCACGCCGTAACCTCAGCCACACGGTAGTGAGCAAAAGAAAACTACTGCAATTGGTAAATGAAGGGCATGTAAACGGCTGGGACGACCCGCGCATGAGCACCATTTCCGGTATGAGGAGAAGGGGCTATCCGCCTATGGCCATCCGCAATTTTGCCGATACAATTGGTATTGCCAAGCGTACCAACCTTATCGATGTGTCGTTGCTGGAATTTTGCGTAAGGGAAGAACTCAACAAGACCGCGCCACGTGTTATGGCAGTGCTCGACCCGGTAAAACTGGTGATTACCAATTACCCTGAAGCAAAAGAAGAATGGCTTGAGGCAGAAAACAATCCGGAAGATGAAAGCGCCGGTTTCCGCGAAGTGCCGTTTTCACGCGAACTGTATATTGAGCGCGAGGACTTTATGGAAAATGCCAACAGTAAGTATTTCCGCCTTACTTTGGGTAAGGAAGTACGCCTGAAGAACGCGTACATCATTAAAGGTGAAAGCGTTGTAAAAGATGCCGATGGCAACATTACGGAGATCCATTGTACGTATGATGCCGACAGCCGAAGCGGCAGTGGTACTGAAGCGAGCATGCGTAAGATAAAAGGTACTATCCATTGGGTCTCGATACAACACGCCGTAAAGGCAGAGATAAGGATATACGACAGGCTTTTCAGCCATGAAGCGCCCGACGGAGATAAAGATGTTGACTTTAAAACATTCATAAATCCAAATTCATTGCAAACTATTACCGGCTACCTTGAGCCAAGCCTGAAGAGTGCCGAAGCAGGGGAGCGGTACCAGTTCCAGAGGCTTGGGTATTTTTGCGTAGACCGCGATACCAATGCCGAAAAAGTGGTTTTCAACAAAACGGTTGGCCTTAGGGACACGTGGGCGAAGATCGAAAACAAGGAGTAAAACCTCATTGGATATAATAGCATAAACCGGTAGTTACAAGCTGCCGGTTTTTTTATTGGCTGATGTTTCGTTGTACCTACTCGAAATGATATAAGCTATCGAAATTTTAAAAACCATCAATTTTTATTATTATCAATTATTCCGATAGAAAAAAATAAAAACATCGAGAAAAACTATCAAAACCGACCTCTCCAAATCCTTTCTCCCGAAATAATTTTTGTAGGAAACCCAAATCCTTATTTACCGCTGTAAAACCTTCTTAGAATGACTTATTTTAAGTTTTCACATACTTTAGGGTTCAATTAACGTGGCATTAACATCCTACAAAATTTAAAGCATGTACCTTTATGTTTATTAATCAAAAACTTATATATTATGGCTGGTAAAACAGGAACAATAGTAGCTGTACTTGCAGGTGCAGCAGTTGGAGCCGCACTTGGTATCCTTTTCGCTCCGGATGAAGGCGCTAAAACAAGAAGGAAAATAAAAGACGGCGTTGGTGCCAAGACCGATGAGCTGAAAGACAAGATCAGCGAGCTGACGCAAACTGTGAAAAGCAGGTTTGGCGGCGCGAAGGAAGATCTTGAGTCGACGCTCGACAATCTTGTTACCAATGTTGAAAATAAGAAAGACGAGATTATTGATGCCCTTGAAAGGAAACTTGAAGAGCTGAAGAACAATAAGGCCGCGGCCGGTAAATAAACATGCATATGGCATTTGAAGAAGTAAAAGATAATGTGGATGACCTGAAACAGGAAGCAAAGCGTTTGATAGACGCCAACCTGAAGTACTACAAACTGTGGGGCTTCAAGATCCTTATGAAGTCGACCACCATGATGCTGAAGCTTTTTCTGCTTGCCGTCATGCTGATGATCGTAACGATCTTTTTCTCGATAGCAGCGGCTTTGGCCATAGGATATTGGGTCGATAACTTTGCCTTGGGCTTTCTTATTATTGGCATGCTGTATCTCATTATGGCAATTGTGGTATACAAAGTGCAGGATAAGATTGTTGAAGGGCCTATGCTTTCGCGCTTTTCAAGGATATTTCTAAAAAAATATTAGCCATGAACACAAAAGTATACAGCAGTTACGAAGAAATAAACAGCGACCTAGAGATCCTGAAGGTAGAAAAAGACCTTGCTTACGCACGCTTTAAGCGCGACCTGGAGGAAACCAAAGAAAGCCTGGAACCCATGAACCTGATAGGGGATACGCCCCGTAAGGTATTGGGAGTACTCGGCGCTTTCTCGGGTCCGTTGAAGAGCGCCGCAATGACGTGGCTCTTCAAAAAGATATTTTAAAATGAAAAAGAAGAATATAAAAACAGGCAGCCTGATCGGGCTGCCTGTTTTGTTGTATCGCGTTTGCTGATTATTTGCCTTTTTTCAGCAACTGTTTCTTTTCACCTTTCTCAAGCTTTTTTGCATCGCGGTACGCTTTCAGCTCCCCTTTATCAAGAAATGAATCTTTATTGGTGTCAATAGCAGTAAAGTTTTCTTTCAATTTTCCCTTAGGTGCTTTTTCCACTTCGGCAAGGCTTAGTTTGCCGTCTCCATTGGTATCCAGTTTTTTAAATGATGCTTCCGGATCGCCTTTAGCATGTGGCTTTTCTTCCTGCGCCACGGCGCCTGCAGTGGTAAAAAATGCTGCCAACAGGGCAACGGCTAAAAATTTCGTTTTCATAATTTTTACTGTTTTTTGATTTATCGGTTAGACCCGTGTAATAGGTTTGGGTTTAACCGGGTTGTAAAATTTAACACAAGATAATAAAAAAACCGCTGTGGTATACAGCGGCTTACTATTTTTACTCTGTCGGATCTTCAGGAAGCTCTGTAGCGCCGCGGTAGGGCCTTTTGCGCTCTTCTTCTTCTTTCTTGCGGTTGCCCTTCTTTATCGCTTCGCCTACCTGGTTGGATGCTGTAAAGGATGCTACCATGTTGTTTAGCATATCGCTTCCGGCCTGTGGTGAGTTTGGCAGGAGGATAAGGTTGGAGTTGGTATCGCTGCCAATTGCCTGAAGCGTATCGTAGTGCTGGGTTACTACAATAAGCGCCGATGCTTCCTGGGAGTTAATGCCCACTTTGTTCAGCACGTCCACACTTTCTACAAGGCCGCGGGCAATTTCGCGCCTCTGGTCGGCAATACCCTGGCCCTGAAGCCTTTTGCTTTCGGCTTCTGCCTTGGCTTTGGCTACAATGCGTATCCTTTGTGCTTCTGCTTCGTATTCAGCAGCAGATTTTTCCCTGTCGGCCGCGTTGATGCGGTTCATCGCGTTCTTCACCTGGATATCCGGATCGATATCCGTTATCAGCGTGTTGATAATGTCGTAGCCGTATGTGGTCATCGCTTCGTTCAGCTCACGTTTCACCGCAATCGCGATATCATCCTTGCGTTCAAATACGTCGTCCAGTTTCAGCTTAGGCACTTCGGCACGCACAACGTCAAATACGTATGATGTAATCTGGTCATGCGGGAATTCAAGTTTATAGAAAGCTTCATATACTTTTTCCTGTATTACTTTAAACTGTACCGATACCTTCATTTTCACGAATACATTCTCTTTAGTCTTGGTTTCGATGATTACGTCCAGCTGCTGGATCTTCAGGTTAACCCTTCCCGCTATGCGGTCGATGATCGGTATCTTTAAGTGAAGGCCCGCGTGGCGTATACTGTGAAACTTACCGAAACGTTCCACGATAACCGCAGTTTGCTGTTTTACGGTAAAAAATGAGGAAAGAAAGATAAGCAGCCCGAAAAAGACCACAATTCCTAATACAATGTTCTCCATATCTGTTTTGTTTATTGATTTGTGGTAAAATAAGGATTTTTTTTGAAATAGCAAAGCCACCCGAAGGGCATCGAACAAAATAAGAAGGCCACAAGATTCAGTAGGTTAGTGAACTTCCTGAATCTTGTGGCCGAATATTAAATTATCTTCGGATATCTGCCTAATCCGCGTTCCTGCTATTGCAGTGTCTCAATGGCTTTCTGTATCCTTGCTACGGTTTCTTCTTTACCAATAAGCGACATAATATCGAACACCGCCGGGCCTTTTAGCGAGCCTACAAGGCTCAAACGCAACGGCTGCATCACTTTACCCATGCCGATACCATTTTCTTCCATCCAGCCTTTTATAGCGCTTTCCAGGTTGGCAGCGGAGAAGTCGAGCGTGTTGGTCAGCAGGTTAATCAGCTGTCCCATCAGTTCGCCTGTTTCCGGCTTCCAGTTTTTGGAGGCTTTCTCGTCATAGGCTGTTGGCGCTTCAAAGAAGATGTCACTCAGCCCGAAAAGCTCATTGGAGAAGGTGGCACGCTCTTTTACCAGACGAACCACTTCGGTTACATATTCTAAAGTCTTGTTGATGCCTTTTGCTAAAAGCTCATGCGAAAGTTCCTTAGCCAGGGCTTCGTTATCCTGTCTGCCAAAATACTGGTGGTTAAACCATTTGTTCTTCTCCGGGTCGAACTTGGCTCCGGCTTTGTGCACCCTTTCAAGGTCGAAAATGTTTACAAGCTCGTCCAGGGTAAAGAGTTCCTGGTCGGTACCCGGGTTCCATCCCAAAAGGGCCAGGAAGTTGATTACAGCTTCTGGGAGGTAGCCCTGCTCCCTGTATCCGGCAGATGTAGTGCCATCGGGGTTTTTCCATTCCAGCGGAAATACGGGGAAGCCCAGTTTATCGCCATCGCGTTTGGAAAGCTTTCCGTTGCCTACAGGCTTTAATATCAGCGGAAGGTGGGCAAATTGCGGCGCTTCCCAACCAAAGGCTTTGTATAACAGTTCGTGCAATGGGAGGGAAGGGAGCCACTCCTCACCACGGATCACGTGGGTGGTTTCCATAAGGTGGTCGTCCACTATGTTGGCCAGGTGATAGGTAGGCATACCATCGCTCTTAAATAGCACTTTATCGTCCAGAAGGTTGGTCTCGAATTTTATGTCGCCACGGATGATATCTTTCAGAAACAAAGTCTCACCTACAGGGGTTTTAAAACGGATCACGTACTCCTCACCCGCATCGATCCTCTTCTGGGTCTCTTCGGCAGGAATGCGTAGCGAATTGTCCAGCCTGTCACGGTTGCCGTGGTTATAGATAAAGGTTTTGCCTTCGGCTTCATCCTGCTTGCGGAGTTCATCCAGCGCTTCGGCAGTATCAAAGGCATAGTACGCCCATCCGGAATCGATAAGCTGTTGCGCGTATTGTGTATAGATCGCTTTGCGTTCGCTTTGGCGGTACGGACCGAATTTACCTTCTCTGCCCACGCCCTCATCAAACGGGATACCAAGCCAGTTTAGGGATTCGATGATGTATTCTTCGGCACCCAGAACAAAACGGTTCTGGTCGGTGTCCTCGATCCTCAGATAGAAAACCCCGCCGTGTTTCTTGGCAAAAAGGTAATTGAACAGGGCAGTCCTTACACCGCCTATGTGTAATGGCCCGGTAGGGCTGGGTGCAAAACGCACGCGAACTTGCTTTGGCATTGTTGTTGAATTTTAAGGCGCAAAGATACGGGAAAGAAGTGGTAAAGTCATAAGGTTGCAAAGTAGTAAAGTCATAAAGGAAGGCCTCACCTTAGTTATAAAGTAGTTTGTGATGGGTAAGAGTGTTACGTCACGTCACCCTCTCCTTTGGAGAGGGACGTGGTGAGGACTATTAGGGTTATCAACACTAAAATTCCTTGAAAAGCCTTGTGTCTTCTTTGTGGTCCTTTAAGAACCAGCGTTCAATTTATCCAACAATCTAAAAATCAAATCATCCAACAATCTCCTTCCCACATCATAGAACCTCATTTTTAACGTTAGTTATCCGGCGGAATTTGTATTTTTATCGGTTATTAACAATTGTCAGTATTTTGGAAGCAAAAAATAGCATTTATACCAAGCTCGAAGCCTTTATCCGGAAGTACTATACCAATGAACTTTTGCGTGGAGCGATCTTCTTCATTGGCCTTGGCCTGTTGTATTTTATCGTCACCCTTCTGGTGGAATATTTCCTGTGGCTGTCGCCGGGTGGCCGCACCGCGCTGTTCTGGATCTTTATCGGTGTAGAACTTTTTCTGCTATTGCGGTTTATACTGTTCCCGGTATTTAAGCTCTTCAAATTGCAGAAGGGTATCGACTACCGCCAGGCATCCAATATTATCGGCACACACTTTAGTGAGGTAAGCGACAAGCTGACCAACTTCCTGCAATTGTCGGAACAGTCCGAACAATCCGAATTGCTGGCCGCTTCCATCGAGCAGAAAGCAAACAGCCTTCAGCCGGTACCATTTACCAACGCTATCAATTTCAAAAAGAATTTAAAGTACGTTCCGTACGCGGCCATTCCGCTATTGCTAATAGTGTTTTTCATGATTAGCGGCAACTCAGCCGTACTTACCGGAAGTCTCGACAGGGTAGTGAACTATAATAAGCATTACGCGCCGCCGGCACCTTTTGAATTTGTGGTACTGAATAAATCACTGATGGCACAGCAGGATACCGACTTTTTGCTTGAGGTGAAAACGCAGGGTTCTGTAGTTCCCGAGAATGCAATGATTACCATTGGGAGCGAGAATTATTATCTTGAGAATGTAAAGCCGGGCGTGTTTCAATACCGTTTTGAAAGGCCTGCGAAAAATATCGAGTTCCAGCTGAAGGCAAATGACGTTACCTCTCAGCCCTATAACCTGGATGTGGTAGCGGTACCAACCATTGCCAACTTTGAGATGGTACTGAACTTCCCGGGCTATCTGGGTAAGAAGTCTGAAGTTGTACGTGGAACAGGTAATGCAGTTGTACCGGAAGGGACTAAAGTGACCTGGAAGGTAGAGGCTCTTGCGACTAAAAATATCGAATGGAGCAGCAATGGTGCTGTAACGGCCTTCGGTTCTGCGGAAAAGGACTTCTCATTGTCGAAAACCATATTGCAAAATACCGATTACCAGATACTTACTTCCAATGATAAGGTAAAGCACCACGAAAAGCTGCAATACCAGATCACAACCATCAAAGACCAATACCCTACGATCGCTGTGGAGAACGCCCCGGACAGCCTGAAGCTGAAAAGGCAGATCGTCCTGGGACAGCTTTCTGACGATTACGGTCTTACTAAACTCCAGATCGTATACTACCCGCAGGACAATCCGGACGCTGCCAAACGTGCCAGCCTTCCGGTAAAGCGCGAGCCGGTAGACCGTTTCTACTACACATTCCCCGATGGACTCACCGTTAAAGAGGGGGTAAACTATGAGTACTATTTTGAGGTATTCGATAACGATGCGGTGCACAATTACAAGAGTACGAAATCCTCGGTATTTTCTCACAGGGAACTTACCCAGGAGGAAAGGCAGGATAATGTATTACAGGAGCAGAACAGCAATATCAACAGCCTTGAAAAAACCATCAAGAACCAGGATAAGCAGATGAGTGAGCTCGACAAACTGCAAAAGATGGGCAAGGAAAAAAGCAACATGGACTTTAAGGATCAGAAGAAGATTCAGGATTTCATTAACCGCCAGAAGCAGCAGGATGAAATGATGAAGGAGTTCTCCAAAAAGCTGAACGAAAACCTGGAACAGTTTAACCCTGAAAAGAAAGACGAGTTTAAGGAAGAGTTGATGAAGCGCCTTGAGAAAAATGAAAAGGAAGCGGAAAAAAACCAAAAGCTTTTGGATGAATTAAAGGAACTGACTAATAAGCTAAAGGAGGAAGAACTGTTCGACAAGATCGATAAGTTTAAGAAAAACGCCAAGGACAATTCTAAAAATCTGGAGCAGCTTGTGGAGCTGACGAAGCGTTTTTATGTAGAAAAGAAAGCGGAACAGGTAGCCGAAAAACTACAGCAGCTTGCCGAAAAGCAGGAGAAGCTCGCGGAAGATAAAGACAACAACGCGCAAAAGCAGGAAGACATCAACAAGCAGTTCGACAAACTGCAGGAAGACATGCGCGAACTCGAAAAGCAGAATAACGATCTTAAAAAGCCAATGGAAATACCTACTGATAAAAAGCAGGAGGAGAGCATTGAGCAGGATATGAAAAAAGCTTCTGAGGAACTCAACAAAGAAAATAAGGATTCTAAAGGCAAGCAGGATAAAGCCAAGCCAAAGCAGAAATCGGCAGCTGAGAAAATGAAGCAGATGGGTGGCGAAATGATGGATGCCATGGCCGGTGGCGAGATGGAACAGATGGAGGAAGACGTGAAGATGCTGCGCCAGATACTGGACAACCTGTTGGCCTATTCGTTTGCGCAGGAAGATGTGATGAAACAGTTCAGGGCAACCACGGGTCGTTCTGCCTCGTACAGCAAATACCTGAAAAAGCAGCAGGACCTGAAACAGCAATTCCGCCATGTGGATGACAGTATATTTGCAATGTCGCTACGCAACCCAAGGATTACCGAAGAGATGACCAAAGAAGTGGGCAATGTGCATTATTATGTAGATAAGGCTTTGGCCGACCTGTCAGAAAACATTGTGCCGCGCGGCCTTTCGAACCAGCAGTATGCGGTAACGTCTGCCAACAAACTAGCCGACTTTTTGAGCGACCTGCTCAACAATATGCAGATGCAAATGCAGGGACAAGGGCAAGGAAAAGGCCAGGGCCAGGGTAAGGGAAAAGGCAAAGGTGAAGGAATGCAGCTGCCGGATATCATACAGAAACAGCAGGGCCTGGCCGAGAAAATGAAGCAGGGCATGGAGGAGGGTGAAAAAGGCAAAGGTGAGAAAGAAGGAGAAGGAGACAAGGGCAAAAAAGGAAAAGGCCAACAGGGAGATGGCGAGGGTAAAGGAGAAGGTGATGGTGAAGGCGGTGAAGGTGATGCCGGGAAACTCCTTGAGATTTATAAAGAGCAGCAACGCCTTCGTGAGGAGTTGCAGAAGGCTTTGGACAAAGAGGGTATGGGCGGCAACGGGCAGAATGCCATGCGCCAGATGAAGGATATCGAAAAGCAGCTGCTAAACAAGGGCATGAACCAACAGACGATGGAGAAGATGCAGAACCTGAAACATGAATTGCTTAAGCTGGACCGTGCCATAAAGCAGCAGGGAGAAGAGAACAAGCGACAGTCGCAAACCAATAAGAAAGACTTCAACAGCACCTCAAAGGAACTCCCTGACGCTCTGAAAGATTATTTGAATAGTGTAGAGATATTAAACAGACAAAGCCTACCTTTGCGCCCGAATTTTAACCAGAGGGTACAAACTTATTTCAGGAAAGATGATAAGCTTTAATTACGAGACAGATTTTGAATTGGCCGCTGCGCCGAAGTATGAGGAATGGCTTTCGGAAGTGATCGATTCCGAGGAGTATGATGAAGGGGAAATTAATTACATCTTCTGTGATGATGACTATTTGTTGCAGAAAAACATCGAATTTCTCGACCATGATACGCTGACAGACATCATTAGTTTCGACTATACCATGGGTAGCCTTATTAGCGGAGATATCTTTATTTCAGTAGAACGCGTTAAGGAGAATGCTTTAGAGTTTGGTGTTTCTTTTGACGATGAACTTCGCCGTGTTATGGTTCATGGCATCCTGCATTACTGCGGTTATAAAGACAAGACGGAAGAGGATGCCGCCGAAATGCGTAAGACAGAGAATGAGAAAATGGCAATGTTCCACGTGGAACGATAGCATAATATCTTTGCTGAAGCGTGAATGTTCCACGTGGAACGTTTATGGCGCAAGGATAAAAAAATATTAATTTGTAATATGTGTTCCACGTGGAACACGAAAGGAAAATAAATGTTTAACGAGGTATATGATGTGATAGTAGTAGGTGCCGGGCACGCGGGAAGCGAAGCCGCGGCGGCTGCTGCTAATATGGGGTCGAAGACCTTGCTGGTGACAATGAGCCTGCAAAACATCGCGCAGATGTCTTGCAACCCGGCCATGGGTGGTATTGCAAAAGGTCAGATCGTTCGTGAGATCGACGCGTTAGGCGGATACTCGGGAATCATCACAGATAAGACTGCAATCCAGTTCCGGATGCTCAACAAGTCCAAAGGGCCTGCCATGTGGAGTCCCCGTGCGCAAAGCGACAGGATGCGCTTCGCAGAAGAGTGGAGGCTGATGCTGGAACGCACACCGAACCTGGATTTTTACCAGGAAATGGTGTCAGGTCTGCTGATTGAGGACGGAAAGATAAAAGGGGTGAGGACATCCCTCGGGATTGAAATAAAAGCAAAGTCTGTTGTGCTGACCAATGGAACATTCCTTAACGGATTGATCCATATTGGGGAGAAACAATTTGGCGGAGGAAGGGCAGGAGAAGGTGCCGCGTATGGCATTACCGAAGACCTGGTTCGCGCCGGATTTACCTCCGGAAGGATGAAAACCGGAACGCCGCCACGTGTAGACGGACGCTCTCTCGATTACTCCAAAATGATAGAACAGCCCGGTGACGAAAACCCTGAAAAGTTCTCGTATTCGAATGTAACGAAGCCGCTCACCCAGCAACGTTCCTGCTTTATGACCTACACATCGGAAGAAGTGCATAACGTGCTGAGGGAAGGTTTCGACCGTTCGCCGATGTTCAACGGACGTATCAAAAGCCTTGGGCCGCGCTATTGCCCTTCGATAGAAGATAAGATCAACCGCTTTGCCGATAAGGATCGCCACCAGCTCTTCGTGGAGCCGGAAGGCTGGGATACGGTAGAGGTATATGTAAACGGCTTTTCAACCTCCCTGCCGGAGGATATCCAGTTTAAAGCGTTGCGTTCTGTGGAAGGTTTTGAGAAGGTAAAATTCTTCCGTCCGGGCTATGCGATAGAATACGATTACTTTCCACCTACACAGCTAAAGCATACGCTGGAGACAAAGCTCGTGGAAGGATTATATTTCGCCGGGCAGATCAATGGGACTACAGGCTACGAAGAAGCCGCTTCGCAAGGGCTTATGGCGGGTATCAACGCACACTTAAAGGTACACGACAAAGATCCGCTTATCCTGAAACGTAATGAAGCATATATCGGCGTGCTGATAGATGACCTGATTACAAAAGGTACGGATGAGCCGTATCGTATGTTTACCTCCCGTGCGGAATACCGCACACTATTGCGTCAGGACAATGCCGATTTCAGGCTTACGCCGCTGTCGTACGAGATTGGACTTGCCGGAGAAGACAGGATGCGCAGAATGGAAAAGAAACGTGACGAGAGCGATGCATTTGTGAATTTCTTCCGCGAAACGAGCGTAACAGTTGCTGAGGCTAATCCGATACTGGAGGCAAAAGAATCGGCGCCAATTGTACAGTCGGATAAAATGTTTAAAGTATTCTCGCGTCCGCAGATCGACCTGGAAGATATACTCAAATTCGAAAAGGTAAAAGAATATATCAGCGAACACAACCTCGACAGGGAAGTGGTAGAGCAGGCCGAGATACAGGTGAAATACTCCGGCTATATCGAAAAGGAAAAAAACAATGCCGACAAACTAAACCGTTTGGAGGATGTGAAAATTCCTGAGAATTTCGATTACGACAAAGTGAAGTCGCTCTCGTATGAAGCGCGTGAAAAAATGAAGAAAATCCGCCCCGTTACCATTTCGCAGGCTTCCCGCATTAGTGGGGTTTCGCCAAGCGATGTATCGGTGCTTTTAATACACATGGGCCGCTAATGAAAATGTTCCACGTGAAACGATTTGCAAAAACCCTTTTAGTTAAAGGGTTTTTTGTGTTTTTTCTTGTAACCTCGTGCGTAGCACCAAGGGCAACTGTTGAGATCAATAGTTATGTGCTGATGGAAAACGGTAAGGAAATATTGGGGCATGATAAAGGCATTACGGCTTTCCTGTTCGAGAACAACCAGCGCAAGGAACCTTTCGTAACCTTTCTCGACCAAAAATATAATGTGGGCAACTATGTAGATGTTGAGTATTGGGTAACTATCCAGGGTGACCGCTACAAAGTACTATTGTATAATAACGATGAAGTAGAGAAGTATTTTGATGTTACGCAATTTATGGTTTCAAATGTGGAAACCGACGCCAACATCAGATCCGGTGCGCGCTTTCATGCCATGTCGGTTATCAATGAAAGGAATGAGGATTGCCTTGCGGACAATTCCCTGTACAAAAATATCGTAGTGAAATACCTCGAAGCATTAAAAGACGAATATAAGAGAGACTGATGGATTTTAGCAACGCCAAACCTTACATTAAAGTAAAAGACCACTCCGTTTCGGGGGAGGCATTCGAATTGCTGATGGACGAAGAGCTACAGCTCCTAAAAACCCACCCACAACCTACAGCCGAAAATTTAGGACGCTACTACGAGAGCGATGATTATATTTCGCATACTGATGGGAAGCGTTCACTCTTTGAAAGGCTCTATCATACGGTGAAGCAGAAAGCGTTACGGGATAAGATAAAGCTGATTGAAGGCTTTAAGCCGCAAAAGGGCAGGCTTCTAGATATTGGCGCCGGGACAGGCGATTTTCTTGTGGTAGCCAAAAATACAGGTTGGGATACTACAGGCATTGAACCAAGTGAAAAAGCTAAAAGCATTGCGCAATCAAAAAATGTTGTGTTTGCTGAAAGCCTTTCGGTTATTGCAGATCATTCGTATGATGTTATTACCATGTGGCATGTATTGGAACACGTTCCGGATGTAAAGGCACAGATAGTGGAATTAAAGCGTATCCTGAAATCCGATGGTGTATTGATCATCGCTGTGCCGAATTTCAAATCGTATGACGCTAAATATTACGGACCTTTTTGGGCGGCATATGATGTTCCGAGGCACTTGTGGCATTTCTCTAAAACCGCGATTGAAAAACTTTTTGCACGCCAGGAAATGGAACTCGTAAAAGTACTCCCGATGAAATTTGACAGTTTTTATGTAAGCCTGCTTTCTGAAAAGTATAAAACAGGCAAAATGAGTTTTATCAAAGGATTTTTGATGGGATGGAAGTCAAACCGGAAAGCAGCGAAGAATTTTGAGTATTCATCGCATATTTATGTGCTGAAAAATGCTAAAAATTAATTTAAAGCGTTTTTTCGAAGTTTTACACGCAAAAACGTGACGTAAGCTGTCCGAAAAGAGAAAATCGCACACGGCGCTTTATTTAAAGCCTGTTTTGATTGCGAAATCTTATGATGTTTTTTAAAGCTATAGTCATTCTTTATGGTTGAATTTCTGCTTCAAACAGAGCGAAATGAAAAATCTTGAATATGAAATGTGATTTTGGCAGATTGCAACTAATTATTACTTTTACACGAAATTTAAAATAATCTAAATCCAGGAAATGAAGAAGTCACTATTGATACTAGGTTTTGCATTTGCACTTATCTCTTGCAACAAAGAGGCAGATGCGTCAGGTTTTAAAACAGCTTATGTTGATACGTCAAAAATCTCTACAGAATACGAAGAGTTTAAAGATCTTGATTCTCAGAGCAAAGTAAAGATGGAAGAAATGGGGCGTGAACTTGACGGAAAAGTGCAACAGTGGAAACTGGATGCAGCCAGCTTTCAGGAAGAGGCTAAATCTAAAGGGCCACAATGGGCACAGTTGAAGGGCCAGGAACTTCAGAAAAGGGAGCAGGAGCTAAATATGCTTCAGCAAGGAATGATGAAGCAGCTCCAGGATGAGTTTGGCGCTAAAAACGATTCAGCGGTAAGCAAAATGAAGCGCTACATTAAAGACTACGGCAAGAAAAAAGGCTACGACTATATCTACGGAACAGGCGAAGGAACGAATTCTGTACTATATGCAAAAGATGGCTATGATATAACAGCTGATGTACTTAAAGAACTAAACGCAAGCTACAAAGGAACTGCCAAAGCAGAGCCGGCAAAAGAAGAATAGAAGAAGTAATTCTTTTAAATAGAATATAGATGCCTCCAAAATGGGGGCATTTTGTTTTTGTTATTTCGACAGCAACATATCGAAGTGGAGAAATCTCCTCATTCCGGAGCAAGAAAATTTTCTCCTATTAGAATAATTTCCGTAATTTTCCGCCCATATTTATACGCCAATGGAAACCCTCTCTACCGCCGCATCTTATGCTTTACGTTTTATAAACCAAACCAATAAGTCGGTTTTCCTCACCGGTAAAGCCGGTACCGGAAAGACCACGCTGTTGCGGGAAATTATCCGTACCACCCATAAGAACACGGTTGTGGTGGCACCTACAGGTATCGCCGCGCTCAACGCGGGAGGGGTTACTATCCATTCCATGTTCCAGCTGCCATTTGCAGGCTTTATACCGGAACATAACCTGCCTTTCCAGTTTTCCGATACCGTAAAATTCGAGACAAAAGACAGCCTCCGCCGTCATTTCCGGATGCGTGCCGACAAATTGGCCGTGCTTCAAAATCTTGAACTTCTGGTAATTGATGAAGTAAGTATGCTCCGCGCCGACCTTCTCGACGCGATCGACTTTATGCTAAAAACCGTACGCCGGAAAGAACGCCCTTTCGGTGGGGTGCAGGTGCTGTTTATTGGCGACCTTTTGCAACTGCCGCCGGTCGTAAAGAACGAAGAATGGGAAGTGCTGAAAAAGTATTACAGGGGTAAGTTCTTTTTCCATTCCCATGTCGTACAGCAGAATCCGCCGCTGTATATCGAGCTTGACAAGATTCACCGCCAGACGGATGCCGAATTCATCGGCGTACTCAACAACCTTAGAAATAACCTGATAACGGAGAATGACCTTGCCATACTGAATGGTTTTGTGAATCCGGCATTCGACCTGAAATCACATCCGGGCTATATAACACTTACCACGCACAATGCCAAAGCCGATGCCATGAATGCCGCGGCGCTGGAGGAACTTGACGGGAGGCAGTTTTCCTACCATCCCGAAATTGTAGACGATTTCCCCGATAAGATCTATCCCGTGGAGGAGGAGCTGAAACTGAAGGTGGGCGCCCAGGTGATGTTCATCAAGAATGACCTTTCGCCCGAAAAACGCTATTTTAATGGCAAGATCGGGATTATCAAATCGCTTTCGCCGGAAGAGATACTCGTACATTTCCCGGAAGAGAACCTAACCATTGAGGCAGATAAATACGAATGGAAGAACGTGCGCTACTATGTAGACGACCTTTCAAAAGAGATAAAAGAAGATGTATTGGGTACTTTTGTACACTATCCACTACGCCTGGCATGGGCCATAACCGTACACAAGAGCCAAGGCCTTACGTTTGACAAAGCTGTGCTCGATGTGTCGCAGGTTTTTATGCCGGGGCAGGCATACGTTGCCCTGTCGCGTTTGCGGTCGTTACAGGGCCTTATTTTGCTTTCGCCGATGCGGATGAACGGTATTTCGAGCGATGCGGATGTGATGGATTACGCTTCTGCTAAAGCAGGGGTGGGGGAATTGCAGGACGCGCTGGAAAACGAAACAAAGCATTTTATCCTCAACTACCTGACAGAGAGTTTTTTGTGGAATGAGCTTGCCACAGCCTGGCAGAAACACAAAATGAGTTATCTGCAGGAAGGCCCAAAGGCGCTGAAATCGAAATACCGCGAGTGGGCCAATCGCCAGGAGAATGCGATACATGGAGTTCTCGATGCTTCGGGCAAATTTACAAGGCAACTGAAAAGCCTCTTCGCGCAGCAGCCGGCAGACATGGCTTTTGTAGGCGAGAGAGTTACTGCCGCTGCCAACTACTTTTTCCCGGTAATGGACAGGCTCGCAATGGGAGTGCTCGAAACTATGCAAGAGATAAAGCGCCAGCGCAAAGCGAAGAGGTTTTATGAAGAGCTGGCCGAACTGGAGGAACTGCAAACGGCCGCGGCTGTTCGCCTGATGAAGGCTAAAAGGCTTACCGATATTATGTTGGAAAAAGGCGAGATCAGCAGGGAGAATCTTTCCACGCCGGAGATACAATCGTATAAATCCAAAAAGCTCGAAGCCATACGCGCCGCGCAAAGAGCCGCGCCTACATCATTCCTGAATGAGGAAGAAGAAGATTTTGTAAACGAACGTTATGCCCCGAAGAAAGCAAAGCAGGCTACTCCGAAAAAAAGCACGCTGGAAGAAACCTTTGAGCTCTGGCAGCAAAAACTTTCGGTGGAAAACATCGCCCGTACCCGCAAGCTGACCGAAACAACAATTTTAAGCCATTTTGCGGGGCTCATACAGTCCGGGAAAGTCGATCTGTCAGAAGTGTTGCCTAACGACCGGGTAGAGGCATTAAAAGCCGCTTTCGCAGACTTTGACGGCGAAACCCTCGGCATCCTTAAAGAAAAGCATGGAGAGGCCTTTACCTGGAGCGAGCTGCGCCTGTACCGCGCCGCCATAGAAAGGGAAGAATCTTCGGATTCATAAACCTGTATATAAATAACAGAGCCCTGTTGCATTACACAACAGGGCCCTGTTTTTGGGGACTGCGCTTACTTTAGAAAAGTATCTTCTTCGATATTTTAGCTCCAGCTTTCGTAACCACCTGCACGATTAGCATCTGCTGTTGCTGCTGCAGGGTGCTTACTGTAGTTTCAGCAGCATTAATGGTATCCCCGCTATAGAGCATCCTGCCCCTAAGGTCGTATATGGCAATGCTTTCCATATCTGTATTTCCCGAATGAATAGCAATTGCCCCCGCACTTTTATACACGATGATGCTGTTGGCCGCAGCTTCCGGCGCACCAGTGTTTAACGGCGCGGCATAGATCACTTCAAACCTGTCGGTAAACGTACCGGCTTCCGTAGTGAATTCATAAGCGCCGTTTTTTATGTTGTGGCTCGTGCCCAGTAAATTATCTTTCAGGTAAATATCCTGTCCTGCAAACAGCCCGTCAAACCGGTCCAGTCCCACATTGTAGGTTCCGGCCTCATCGGCCCTCAGGCCAAGGGTTACCACATCGCTGCCTGAAAAAGGCAATCCGCGTCCCTGTATTGACAGGTTGTTATTTTCTACCAGTGAACACAGGGCCACAACCCCGTCGCCATCCATTATTTTTCCGTCGATCCCATAGTCAATGCCATTAGTAGCTCCGGTCATGTAGCTTACCAGCATCTGGTTGAGGGTTTCTCCTTCTTTGCCGATGCTCAGCCAGAAACGGTTCATCTCTACAGCTTCGTCATTCACTGCCGTGCGGAAAAACCTGTTGCTATTGTCGGCTTCACGCAGGCTGTTGTTAAATATCACATTTCCGGGGGAGGATGATTTGGCCTCTACAAAAAAGCCCTGCCCGGTACGGATAACGCCTCGTGGGTCGTACAGCGCGACGCTGTCCAGGGTAGGGTTGCCCACATACAATCCGGCTGCGGTAACAGTACAGTAGCTGGAACTTTGCGGATTGTTGGTTTTTCTCCAGAACCATACCTGGCCGGTGATCACCGGCTCATTACGTTCTATGAAACGTTGTATGCTGATGGCAGAAGGGTAAGGGTTGCCAATAAGGTTGTAACGTAAACTTGCATTGTTGCTGGTATTTAAAGGTACCGAAACTGTTCCGCTATTTGGCTGTCCGTTGAATTCTCCCGGCCATTCAGTTGGGGTTGTAGCCGGGTGGTTGTTGGCCACACGGATAAGATATCCATGGCCTTTGGCAAAGGTGGTGGCAGATTCAGTTCCGAGGCTTGGTATCGGGTTGTAGTAATTAGTGGTCGAATTGTAAGTATAAAAACGGTTCGGCAGTGTCTGCGGAGAGAAACCAAAAAGATTCTGGCCTGTTACCGGCGACGACCACAACGTATAATCGAGCCTGCGGATAGCGGAGCTGTTCCTTAAAACGGTAATGTTACCGGTATTCTGTACGTTGTCTATCTGGATAAGGTTGGCATTGTTCTCAACAGTCATCGAAGCTGTTCCGGCAACGTTCACTGTATTGGCTACCGTAAGGTTTATACCTTCTTCTACAACCACCTCTGCTGTTCCGGTGATGGTAAGGGTACACATTTCCATATCTTCAGAAACAACCAATGTACCTGCTGTTACAATAGCCTGTTTGGTAAGGTCGGGCAGGCCGTTGCTCCATGTGGAACCATCAAATGTGGTAGAATCTGGGCAGCGCCTTTCTACCAGCAGGTTGTTGAAGTACAGCCTGTTTTGCGGGTCATCGCTCCACGTGCTGCCTTCGTAAAAACTGAAGCCGCCGATCTTGCCGGTAATAGGGCCGGTGCTTACAAAGCTGCTGCCGCGTATAAGTTTGATCTCGCACGTGGTAGACGTTAGCTGTGTCGCCTCAATGGTAAATACCGACGTTACATCGAAAGGAAAAGTTGCATTTACATCATTGCTTCCCGCCATGGGATGCCCGAAACGGTACGTGTTATTATCGTTGGCAAAAGTTACCAGTACCGTACTTCCGTCATCTTCAGTAATGTTTAGGCCTTTATAGCCATTGCGGTTGCCAATTGCCACTTTAATCGAAAATACCTGTCCCGGAAGCAGGTACGACCTTGCATCGCCCGGGTCGGCTACAGATCCTGTACCGCGGAAATAGCGCGCAAGGCTTACGCCCTGCCCTTCATAGCCGTAGAGCATAAAGGCTTTGCCATCGGTGTTAACGTCGCCCATTCCGGCTTCTGTGCTGCTGCCAATACCATAGCCCGAAGTCTCGGTGGTACTGCTTAAAAACTGCCATGGCACAAAGCCCATCCCTCTTCCGAAGTTGTCTGTAAATTCGCCTTCAGCATAGTTGGATGCTTTATCCTGGCTGATGGGCAGCGGATTTTGTGCTGATGCCACAAGGCCGCTGATTGCAAGTGCAAGCGTATACATAATCTTTTGTAAACGTAGGTAGAGTTGCCTCATAATAAAATGGTTAGATTTTTGTTGCCGGCAAAATTAGGTATTCATCAAATATCTACCAACTATTTTCAGGTCACTAAACCGTTAATTTATAAGTTGTTGAAGATTAACGACGGATTTCATCGACAAAAAGCACGCATTTTTCTTACTAATAATAAAAAAAGCCCTGTTGCATTACACAACAGGGCCCTGGTTTTGGGGACAAGCGCTTAGTAAATAATCTTCCTGCTTGTTTTACCCTTTTCTGTGGTAATATTTATAATAAGCATCTGTTCCTGAGCCTGCAGGCCGGTGATAGAAGTCCTCATGGCATTAATTCCGTGTGCTTCATACAACAGCCTTCCACGCGTATCGAACAATGTAATGTCTTTTATTTCTGAAGTTCCCGATTCTACTGTGATACCCTGGCCTTCCTTAAACACAAACAGCGCATGGTTTTCAGATACAGGGCCTGCTCCCAGTGCCTCAGCGTAAATGATGTCGAACCTTCCTGCAAATATGCCTGCTTCGGTAGTAAACTGGTATGGGCCGGTTTTCAGGTTGTGTACTACACCCAGCAGGTTATCCCTCAGGTAGATATCCTGTCCGCCTGCAAATACGCCGTCAAAACGGTCGAGCGCTATGGTATATGATCCTGCTGTGGTGATCCTGAATCCTGCCGGAACAACATCAGAAGCGTCAAACGGAGGCCTTGCCTGTATGCCCAGCATCGATTCTCCCGCAAAGGAGTATAATGCTACATCGCCGTCAGCGAGTACTTTTCCATCCCATCCGTAATCTATGCCAAGGGTGGTGTTTTCGGTATAGGCCACCGCCATCTGGCTAAAGAGGCCATTGGTTCCGTTAAGGCTTACCCAAAGGCGCGACCTTTCCGATCCGGTTTGTGCCGTACGGAAGAACTGGCCATTATTTATCGTGCGGCGCATGGCATTGGTAAACGATATGGTATTGGTTGAAGCCTGTACAATAAAGCCCTGCCCGGGGTTTAGTACCCACTGGTTGCTTTCGTCCGGATCGTCAAATAATCCGTTGCCGGCATCTCCGCCCGGCGCACTGTTGGCAATATAGGCAGCAAGGGTAAGCGACGCGTAGCTGTTGGCATCGGAGTCATTCCTTTTCCTCCAGAAATAGATCGAGGTATCGCTGCCCAGGTTGCCTGCATTCACCGTATAAAAGTCGGCAATGTTTATAGCAGACGGATAAGGGTTACCTACAGAATTGTATCCTAATACATCGTTCGTGGTGCCCGGCCCGTCAAAAAACGGAGTCGCGGTTACATTGATGTCGCCATTGTGCGGCACACCGGTAAATGTACCGGTCCAGGGTGTTCCCGGGATGGATGTATTCACAAAATTAGGGTGCAGGTTGGAAACCCTTATCAGGTAGCTGCTGCCATTTTCAAATTCGGTGCTTCCCGCAACTGGGTTATAGGCATTTGATACCGGGTTGTAACGGTAAAAGCGGGTAGGCAGGGTTTCCGGCGAGAAACCTTCCAGCGTTTCTCCTGCAACAGGAGAAGACCACAAAGTATAATCCAGCCTGTATATCGGGGCGCTGTCTTTTATAACGGTTATCTCTCCGCTGTTGGCTACGTTGCGTACCTGTACCAGGTTGGCATTGTTCTCTACCGTCATGGTACCGCCGTTTACCGTTACAGCGCCGTTTACTGTAAGGTTAAACCCTGCAGGAACTACTACATCGGCACCAGTATTTACGGTTACCGAACAGGCGGCAATATCCTCATCAAGAGTATAATCGGAGTTGAACACAACCGCTTTGGTACCGTCGGGCGCGCCGGTGGTCCATGCGCCGTTTTCCCATGTGGTAGACTCGCCTATGGTAATCTTTACAAAGTTGGAGTATACCACGGGGCACGATCCGTTCTGTATTACTGCCCTAAGATACCTTGAGGTTGTAAAGGATCCGATTTGGGCTCCTGTAAGCGTAGGCGATGAACTGGCGATAAACGTTGGATTCGTAAAGGTATCGTTGATAGAACGTTCCCAACGCACTATGGTCCCGCTGTATCCGGTAAGCGTAATATCGCCAGGCACCGTGCTGGCGCAAACAGACTGTTCCCCTGAGAGCACACCCGCTACCGGCGGTGTACTTATGGTTACATCAGCAGTATCGGTAGATACAATACCATTGGCATCACGCACCGTAAGGGTATACGTAATGCTACCCGCAGCAGTAGTTGGCGGTGTGGCTGTTTCGCCTGTTCCAAGCCCGTCAGACCAGCTGTAGGTATATGGGGCAGTGCCTCCGGAAACCTGGGTGGTGAGTGTAACGCTGTCGCCCTGGCAGAATACACCTTCGCCGGAGATAATTGCTGAAACATTTGAGGCATTAATTCCGGTAAATGCAGATGTCTGGCCGCTCGTAAGCGCCGCATTGGCCGCAGTGAGTGTATTGCCGGACAATACATTGTATTTTACCCATGGGTTTGTGGTAATGTTAAATGTTCCGTTCAGCTGCGCTGCGGCAAGGGTGTTTTCGCCACCTACCGCATCGCCGGTAATATAGTTGGCCGTTATGGTTGCAATGGCACCTGTTATACCCGACTGGGTTACATTCCAATACCTTGTGAGATAGCTTCCGGTACTGTAATTGTTAGGATGCACGGCATCGCGCACATTTACATCCACATACGCATTGCTGAAACCTGAAGCCGCTGTAATGTTTACGGCGATAGGAGAGTAGGATGTATTGCTTGTTTTTTCGCCTACCGGGAAGAAATAGGTCCCGGTTGCGGTATAAGGCCTGCGTACTACCCCTGTACCGTCAGCGGAGATCATTGTAGTAGCAGAGAAGCTTCCCGCTACGGGGTTTGCGCCAAGGGTAAGGTTATAATTTCCAATATTCAGGATACCCTGGGTTAGCGTAAGGGTACCGGCTACAGAAGCATTGGTGGCAAGCATTACATCGCCCGAACTTTTATTTATTACCAGATTATTGAATGCCGGAGCGGATGTACCCCCGATAGTCTGTGTTGCTTCGTCAATGCCTATCATTGAGATTGTACGGCCTGTAAAATCTACCGGCTGGTTGGTAGTAAGGTTTCCGGCAATATTAAGTGATGCTGGAGGTAGGCTGGCCCCGGTACCGCTGATAATAAGGTTGTGGTAGGCCGACTGAACACCATCTGGCGTTACCACAGTCTGGTTGGTTCCGGTGTAGCGGAAGGTGCTGCGAACCGCCCACGTAACAAAGTTGCCCGGTTTGCTAAATGTACCGCCTACAGCTATATCGGCATTTGTTAATGTCCTTAGGGTTGTGCCTGCATTTACCGTAAGATTGTTAAATGTCGTTATACCTGCTATTGTGGCATCATCCGTATTACTGCTGTTATCAAATACCACAGTACCGGTAGATGGGGTAAATGTACCTTTGTTGATCCACGCTCCCGAAGTACCGGCTATTGTAAGCGTAGCGCCTGCGGCAGAGGTAAGGTTACCCCCGGCTTCTATCGAAATCGTTGCTGCGGCAGCATTCCCTGTGAAAATAGGATTAAAGTTTGGCGGTGTTGTAATGGCCGGTATAATTACATTGGTTTCTGCTGTCGGGGTTCCTGCCGGAGTCCAGTTGGCAGCAGTTATCCATGAGCTGCTCTGCGATCCGTTCCAGATGAGTGTATTGGCAACAGAGTTTCCAAAAGTAAGCTGATAGGTGCCAAAAGACGAGGTGAAAAACGCAACATCGGCATTTGCCAGTTCTACGAAATTATTGTTCACACTATAGTTGGTACGGCTTTGCGGTATTGGTGTAGCGCCCGGAGCAATAGGCACTACCCAGTCGATCAATCGGTTCTCAATATTACCGTTAAGCTCAGAATCCAGGTAGTGTGCCGTAATTATGGCATTTGTGCCCGAACCGCCGGTCTGAATAAATTCGTATCGCCTCTGTACCGCATCCGGTTTGTTTGGCGGCGTTACACCAAGCTCGATCTTGAGGCTCATTGTTGTTGGCAATGTGCCTTCAGGGGGAAATAATATCGATGTATACCGATGTCCAAAAGTGTACGGTTTATTAGAAATAATACCACTATTGCGGGTTACAATACCACTTACTTCGCCTACACCTGTATTTACCGCGTTCGGGCCCATAAACAGCGTGTTGCTTCCTGTCGCCAGGCTTCCCAAAGTGGCCGACGGGTTCGCGTTTGGCAGGTGCAGTGTTTTGTTTACCGTTACATTACCGGAAGTTACTGCGCCAGCCGTATTGTTTATAGTGAGGTCATTGTACGTACCCGCAACCAGTGTTTGCTGTGCCGATCCGTTCAGTATAACGATTCCGTTTCCGGCCCATGTCTTGCCTGAAGGAAGTGGTGCTGACGATGTATTTTGGGTGGTAATCGTACCATCATTGGCTACTGCAGACAATGCACCGCCCAGCGCACTGGTACCCAGGTTAAGGCTTTGCAATTCGTTTACGGTAAGGGTTCCTGCAATGGCAAGAGGTGTGGCAATGGTTACCGTATTGTTGTTGGTCGTAGCTACAATAAGGTTGTTCAGCAGGTTAGTGGTACCGGGTGTGGTTTGGTCGAAGCTCAATGTCGGGCTTACAGTACCGCTTACGGTAAGGTTGCTCGTTGCCCCGCCCCTGAGGTTGCCCGATCCCGCCGCGCTCATGGTACCATTTAGTGTAAGCGTATTGGCGCCAATGGAAAGGTAGCTGTTGTTGGAGAAGGCGATGCTGCCCGCTACGGTTGTATTGCCTGTAAGCAATGAATTGCCCGCAACGGTATACGTTTCCGCAGTACCGTTAAATGAAGCAAATGTAGTGGTAGGGTTAGGTACGATCACGATATCGTCTATAGCGATCTCGTCAAATGCGGTCCCCGATATGGCTGCCCCGCTCCAGCGAATGTAGCCATAGCCATTTGCAGCCACGCTAATTGGGATCGTAACAACCTTAAAATAGGCTTTCCATTCCGGAGCCGCGTCTGCCGCCGCCGTGGTGGTGTGGCTTAGTGCCGGCACATCTGTAAATGTCCCGGTTGGTGTAGTACCATAGCTGAAGTTCAGGCTGTTGGAGCCGGCCTCATCATTATACACATACACTTTATACCCTACACTTACAGATGTAACAGGTGTTGCGGTCTGATTCTGGAAACGAAGCGTTACAGTGCCCGGAGAAAATTCTCCGGTAGCAGGCTGTATACCAAGAGCATAATTATTTGGACCTACTAAGAAAGCGTAAACGCCGCCCTCTGTTTCGCCACCATCAGAGGTGCCGCTTTCGTATGCAGAATCTTCTGGGCTTTCTCCTCCAAATACTATATTTCCATCGCTAAAGCCTGTAAATGCCCAGGCATTCGAGTTGAGTTCACCCTGAGAAGGTGCCGCGGTAACAGCTCCGCCATTGTAAGCGCCATTGTTAACACCCTCTGCGGAATTGTCAAATGTGATGAAAGCCCCTGTATTTGCAGCGGTAAGCTGAAGGCCGAATGGAGCGTTCTGTGTGGCCCGGTTTCCGGTGGCAGGAGATGTGGTACGGTAGTTTTGCGTACCGGCGCTACCGTTAAACTCGTATACGGCTACGTGATAGGTAGTTGCAGGATTCAGGCCTGTTAAGGTTACCGAATTCAGGTTGCCGCTATACACCACAAAATTTCCTATACCAATCTCACTTCCCTGTCCAAAAACAGCAGATGCGGTATAAGTTGTCCCATCTACAGGGGCACTGTCTACAGCGCCTCCGGCCTTAACCACTACAATGCGGTTGGCCCCATTGCCGACTGTCCATCCCGTAGTCATAGAAATTGAAGTGACATTACTGAATGTTACCGTTGTAGCAGATGTAGTTGGTTCTGCCGAAAGCACAGTTGCCGAAACAGCTATCTGCTTGGAGGCACCGCCCGGGGTTGAAAGTGTTATGTTTCCTGTGTAAATTCCCGGAGGTGCAGAGGCTTTTACCCGTGCGTAGATTGTAGTTGTAGCCGCCGTAACCGTGGTAAGCTGGTCGGCGTATCCGCCACCGCTGCTAAGCGAAACCTCAAAATTTGCCGGTGCCGCAACAGTTATATTTCCGGTTAGGTTAGCACCTGTTGAGGTAAAACTTTGCGCAGGAGTACTGGCGGTGCCGGTTGTTGTCGTAACTGATGCGAGGGCATTGGTAGAGGTTGATATCGATGGCACACCTGCGGGGTCGATAGTAAAGTTGAGCTGGTTTGTTACCGCAGCACCGGTTAAAACAGTAATTGCTGCTGTACCGGATGTAGTAATATCGGTTGCAGGTATCGCAACTGATAGCTGGCCGGAATTGACAAATGTGGTTGTACGGTTTACACCATTCCAGCGTACCACCGAACCGGTGGTAAAGTTGGTGCCGTAAACATTAAGCGTAAAAGCGCCTGTTCCGGCCACCCTTGAGGTGGGTGATATTGAGGTAATAGCAGGTGTAGTTAACCCCACCCTTATATTATCAAAAGTAGCCGTCTGGTTGGTTCTCGTTCCCGAGTTCCAGAAAGCGCCTATAAGAGGCAGCGTTGTACCGGTAGACGCGTTGTTTGTGCCTGAACCTACCAGGGTAAGGGATCCTGTGTTCGGGTCCTGGAATGCCGAGGTACCATCTATGCGGGCATAGAGCTGCCACAAGTTGGTTGATGGTGTATATACCACTTTTACACTCAGGTATTGGTTCCCTATATCCGACGTTGCATTTATTGTTGTAAGCACGTTGGTCGAAGTACGCAGTCCGGCGGTATAGCGGATAATTCGTATTGGGTCGGTGCTTCCGGACTGCCCGTAGGTAACGGCATAACCGCTGCCCGTAGTTGCGGTTGTATTGGATGTTCCCGCGAGTATAAATGCATTAGCATAATAGCCTGATACCATACCGGAAGGATTCGACCGCGTTTGGCGCATGTTAAATGTCCATGTTACCTGCCCGGGATTATTGGCCAGTATAGCACTGTAAGGCGATGCCACGGCATTGTTGCTGTAGGCAAGTGCCCATCCGGCAAAGTTGAGATTTCCTGAAGCATCATTAGAGAGCGTGAGATTTCCTGAGTTAATGCGTGCGCCAAAATCGGTGCCGCTTCTTAAAAACGACCACGTTGGGCTGGTGCCAATAGGCCCGTTTACGGTACTGTATGATGTACCGGCCGAAGTGCTGAAATCGGAACTGAAAACCGTTGTCTGTGCCATAAGAGTATGGGGAGTACAACAGAAAACAGCACCAAAAAGCAACAACGATAAGCTTTGTTGTAGAACTTTAATCATAAGCTTCAGAATTAATTAAAAATTTGATAATTGTTGGTATTTCCATTCTAAAATTAGAATTATTTGTATTTTAAGCGAATTATTTAACAAAAATGTAATATTTTTAACGCCAAACCATTGCTTTAACAAAATTTTTCTGTCGGTTTTAGGCTATAAAAGTGAAACAAATCAAAAACTTTTACTAAACTTAGCTACAATATTAAGATGATTACAGTAGTGGTGTATTTATTTTTTAATTGGTGAAATAAAACAAAAAAGCCATCTTACATGAAGATGGCTTTGAGCGCGGTATTATCAGTTTATTTCGTGCCTTTTATAAAGGCATTGTTGTCTTTATTCACATCGGCCATAAGCTCTGTAGGGTCGATAACAAAGACCTGTATAGCCTCTTTTGGCTTATTCAGTGTAAGCTCATACGTTTGATGGCCCCAGTCCCAATCCGGCAATACCGTCCTTTTCAGATTAGGGTAGGGGTTGTCTTTTTTATAACGCATCATTTGCAGTGGTATGTAGTAGCTTTCCTGCGTACCATCGGCATACGCCACGATAATGTCTATAGGCATCGGCATACGGCCTATTCGCTCCAGTGTAATTTTGGTCGATCCGTTCTCTTCTTTCATTTCCTTAATGCCGTAATCTATTGTATTGGTCGTTAGTGTCCAGTCGGTCAGGTACCAGTCCAGGTGCGCGCCCGATACCTTTTCGGCGGTACGCTTTATATCATTTGGCGTAGGGTGGGTAAATTTATAGCTGGCATAATAGCGCTTTATGGTTTCCGCCAGCTTGTCTTCACCTATCAGGTACCCTAGTTGTGCAAGGAAAATACATCCTTTGCTGTAAGAGGCAATGCTGTACAGCCTGTTCTGGTCAAAACGGTCGGCATGGGTGCTCAGCGGTTGCTCTTTTCCCGTTTTTACCATGTAGAAATAGTTGGAATAAGAGCTCTTAAACGGGTTCGGCTCTTCTTCGCCGGCTTTAGTCTTTTTCGGCATCAGCTCGCTCATGGCAAGGTCTTCTATGTAAGTGGTAAAGCCTTCATCCATCCATCCGTGCTTCGATTCGTTCGATGCCAGTACGTGCTGGAACCAGGAGTGGCCAAATTCGTGTGCGGTTACTTCAACAAGGCCTTCATACGAACGGCCTGTAATAAGCGTGCACATGGCATATTCCATACCGCCGTCACCACCCTGTATCACCGAATACTGCTTGTAAGGATACGGGCCCACGATACGGTTAAAGAAGGCCAGTATCTCGGCTGTTTTTGGCTGCAGCTTTTTCCAGCCTTCAATATTCTCGGGAATGTTCTTATAGAAGAAGTGAAGTTCGGTATTGTTGTCGCCCATTATCTTATCGTGGGCATAGTTGTTGTCGGCAGCCCATGCAAAATCGTGTACGTTTGGCGCTACAAAGTGCCATGTAAGCGTTTTGGCTTTCTTAGGGTACTTTACCACCACTCCGGCATCTTCGTAGCCCTTACCGATCTCATTTTTGTTTTGCAGGTAGCCCGTTCCGCCAATGGTGTAGTTTTTATCCAGAGTGATCTTCACGTCGAAGTTGCCCCATACCCCGTGAAACTCCCTTGCGATATATGAGTTCGCGTGCCAGCCCTCAAAATCGTACTCGGCCATTTTAGGGTACCACTGCGTCATCGACAGCGCTATACCTTCAGAACTGTTGCGTCCACTGCGGCGTATCTGTACCGGCACCTGGCCTTCAAAATCGAGCGAAAAGTTTACGGTCTGTCCCGGCAGTATCGGTTTGGTAAGGTCTACTTCCAGTACCGTTCCCGCCACACGGCTGGTTACGGCAAGGCCGTCCTGCTTCAGGTTCTTTATGTTGAGGTAGCCTATTTCGTCGGGTTTCAGGCTTTTTATGCGGCTTTCTTTTACGGTCTTTTCGCCGGTCTTAAAGCTTTTTACCATCCTTCCGTCGGGATCGGCAATAGCCTGCAGCCTGCCATCCATCTCACTTCCGGGCTGAAAGGCGTTATTATAAAGGTGGTAGAACACCCTGCGTAGCGTATCGGGCGAATTGTTGGTATACGCCAGTTCCTGCTTTCCGGTATAGCGATAGGTCTTTACATCCATCGATACCTCCATCTTATAATCCACGTGCTGCTGCCAGTAGCCCGGGTTCGGGTTTTTCTGCGCAAACAGGCCTGAAGCCGATAATACTGCGAGTAAGAATACTTTTTTCATGCGTTAAAAATAAAAAAAATGGAAGGGATTACGCCCTTCCATCCTTGTGTTTTTGTTGTAAGTTACTTTTTCTTCGACATACCGTCGGCCATGATAATGGCGTTGTAGGCATTTACGATCTTCCCGGTTTTCGAAAGCTCGCGGAAAGCCCTCTTCTCTTTTTGAGCTTCCGGATCTTCGTTGCCAAGCACCACGTCAAGGTCTATTGCTATGCCCGATTCCATGATGATCTTTTTCACCTGCGGGGCCGTAAGGTCAGGGTAGTAGGAACGGATAAGCGCTGCTACACCCGCCACGTTTGGCGAGGCCATTGATGTTCCCTGAAGGAATTCGTAGCTGTTGTTTGGCGTTGTGGCATAAATGCGTACACCCGGAGCGAAAACATCCACATCGCTTTTGCCGTAGTTGGAGAAATCGGCCAGCAGGTTCGCGTTTACCGAATGGCTTATCGCGCCCACGCAAAGGAAATTATCCGATATCTCTTTGTCCGAATTCATGTCATCGTTCGGGTAGCGCTCTACAGGGCCCGAAGCCGGGTCGAGGTCCATCGCGTCGTTTCCGGCCGCGCAAACAATAAGCACGTCTTTTTCAGCCGCGTATTTTATGGCATCATATACCCAGTCGCTATGCGTGGAGTAGTATTTTCCGAAGCTGCCGTTTATCACTTTCGCGCCGTTGTCTACGGCATAACGAATGCCCAGGGCAATGTCTTTGTCGTATTCGTCACCATCCGGTACCGCGCGTACTGCCATAATAGCAACATTGTTGGCTACACCGTCGCCGCCCAGGTTGTTGCTCCTGGACTGGGCAATAATACCCGCCACGTGCGTACCGTGCTTGGCACCGTCTTTTACAGGGCCGGTTACATTGTTGTTGCCATAGTTACGGTCGTTGATGTCGTCCGGGTTATCCCCTACAAGCTTGCGCCCGTGAAATTTCATGTTCAGCTGATAGTTCACTACGTCGTCAAAGTGCTCTTTGGCTTCTTTTATTTCTTTATCAAATTCTTCCTTTGATACATTGCTGAAGATCTGGATAAAATTTTCCCTTACATCGTTGAGCATCGGGTCGGTTATCTTTAGTGCCTTAAGGTCTTCTGCGGTATAATCTTTCTTGCCGGTTTTCGACTGGAAAGTCTTATCAATGTAGGCTATAAAGTCAAGCTTTTGCTTTTCGGCAGTGGCTTCCTCATATTCTTTGTCATATTCGGCTTTAGCCCTTTTGTAGATGGCAGAATTCTTATCACCTTTTTTCAGGATGCGTACCAGCTCCATGTTCTCATGGTGCGCATCGCCCAAAAAGTTCCATCCGTGCACGTCGTCTATATAGCCGTTGCCGTCATCGTCTTTGCCGTTGTTGGCTATTTCCTTGCTGTTGGTCCAGATCACGTTTTTCAGATCCGGATGCTCAATATCGATACCAGAATCTACCACACCCACAATAACTTTGGTGCTCTTTTTATCTTTCAGCAGGGTATACGCGCGGTCTACGCTCATTCCCGGAATGGTATCATTAATGAGGTCGAGGTGGCTCCAGCGTTTTTCGGCGCTTTCGGTAATCGGTGCCTTCTTGGCAACAAGGGGTTTGGTTACGGCAATAGGCGTTGCCGTTATGCTTTTTGTGGCTCCGCAGCCCGCCAGCAATAGCGCCAGCGCGGCAGAGAGATAAAATGGCCTGAACTTCATAGTATATCTGTTTTGAAAATGGGTCTAAAATTATCGGTTTTTGTTACAGTGTACGGACTGGTTAACATTACATTATGATATCCCGGCACGAAAATGCTTCCTTCAGGCGGACACCTTTTTCCGTTTGCTCAACGGTAATAATTTCGTTGTGGGCATCGTGTTCCAGGAAGAGATAGTAACCATTGTCTGCTGCGGCATTCATAAATTTTGCTTTCTCATCAAGCGTAAGCAGCGGGCGTGTATCGTAGCCCATTACATACGGCAGCGGAATGTGTCCGGCAGTTGGCAGCAGGTCGGCCATGAATACGATGGTCTTATCATTGTAGGTAATGTGGGGTATCATCTGCTTCTCGGTATGGCCGTCGGCAAAAAAGATTCCGAAGCCCAGTTCGCTTTCCGCGAGGTAATCGCCATCCGGCCGGGTAATAAATTTCAGCTGGCCACTTTCCTGCATGGGCAGTATATTTTCCTGTAAGAATGAAGCTTTTTCGCGGGCGTTGGGCTTGGTGGCCCATTCCCAATGCTTTTCATTGGTCCAGAAACTGGCGTTTTTAAAAGCCGGTTCGTAGCCCGTGTGGTCTTTATTCCACTGTACACTCCCCCCGCAATGGTCAAAATGCAGGTGGGTCATAAACACATCGGTGATGTCGTCGCGGTGAAAGCCGTACTGCGCCAGCGATTTGTCGGTGTTGTGGTCGCCCCAAAGGGAATAGTAGCCAAAAAATTTATCGTTCTGCTTGTTGCCCATTCCCGTGTCGATCAGGATCAGGCGGTTACCATCTTCGATCAGCAGGCAGCGTGCCGCGATGTCGATCAGGTTGTTTTCGTCAGCAGGATTGGTTTTGCTCCAGAGGGTTTTGGGTACAACGCCAAACATGGCGCCACCGTCCAGCTTAAAATTGCCGGTTTCTATGGGATAAAGTTTCATTTACCTGAATGTTTATTTGCGGATGCAAATTAGGGATTAATATTGGTTTGGAAGCGAAAACGGCCTATAGTATGTTCAAAATAAGGCCTGTTCACTGCATTTTTTAAGTTAAAACTATTAAGATTAAATTATTAACCGTTTGAAACGCAAGTAATACAAAAACGTATACCTTTGCGGTTTAATTCTTATTTCGTGGGCCATAGTCACAAACACATGAGCAAGGTAACCCTTGGCGGGCTAATCGTTACCTTGGGAATTATCTACGGAGATATAGGTACCTCGCCACTATACGTAATGAGGGCCATCTTTGGGGAAAAAGAAGCGATACGGGAAGAACTTGTGCTTGGCGCATTATCCTGTATTTTCTGGACCATAACACTCCAAACCACAATTAAGTATGTCTGGCTCACCCTTAAGGCCGACAACAAGGGCGAAGGCGGTATCTTCTCGCTCTACGCCCTCCTGAAGCGCTTCAAGAAAAAATGGATGATTGTTCCGGCTATCATTGGCGGGAGCTGCCTTCTTGCCGATGGTTTCATTACACCTCCCATTTCCGTTTCAGCCGCGATCGAAGGGTTGCGCATCTACAACGAAGACCTTGATACTGTACCTATTGTCATCTCGATACTTTTCGTATTGTTCTTCATTCAGCGTTTCGGAACCTCGCTTATCGGCAAGGCATTCGGACCGATGATGATGCTGTGGTTCAGTATGCTTGGGGTTCTGGGCGTCATCGCGATTTCGGGCAATGTATTTGTCCTGAAGGCACTAAACCCATACTACATACACTACCTGCTCGAAATGCACAGTGAAGGCTTCTACGTACTGGGCTTTGTATTCCTGTGTACCACGGGTGCCGAAGCGCTGTACAGCGATATGGGCCACTGCGGCAGGGGCAACATCCGCGTGAGCTGGATCTTTGTAAAAACCATGCTGGTACTCAACTATTTCGGACAGGGTGCCTACCTGATCGCGCATAATGGCGAAACGCTTACTCAAATAAGCGGAAAGCCACACGATCCGGCCAACCCGTTCTACCTGCTTATGCCTGAGTGGTTCTTACCGTTTGGTATTGCCATTGCCACATCGGCGGCTGTAATTGCTTCGCAGGCATTGATAAGCGGATCGTTCACTATGATATCCGAGGCGATGCGCCTCAACTTCTGGCCTAAGGTTTCGGTAAAGTACCCGAGCGAAATGAAGGGGCAGCTGTACATCCCGTCGGTAAACTGGCTGTTGTTCGCAGGTTGTGTGGCAATCGTACTCTATTTCCGCGAATCGAGCGCCATGGAGGCAGCCTATGGTCTTGCCATCGTGATCTGTATGCTCATGACCACATCGCTCCTGGGAATGTTCATGGCTACAAGGCGTTTCCCTACTGTGGTGATATTATTGGTCATTTCGGTCTACCTATTTATAGAAGGGGCTTTCTTTATGGCTAATATCGATAAGTTCCATAAGGGCGGTTATGTTTCGGTAATCATTACCGGGGTGCTGGCTGTTGTAATGTCTGTATGGTATACGGCCAAGATGATTCGCAGCGAGTATACCGAATTCACCAAGATCACGAACTATAAGGATGTGCTGTCGGAGCTAAGCAACGACGAATCCATACCGAAATATGCCACGCACCTGGTCTATCTTACCAATGCCCACCTGGGCGATGAGATCGAGTCGAAGATTATTTATTCCATTTTACAAAAAAGGCCAAAACGCGCTGATATTTACTGGTTTGTGCATGTAAACGTGGTTGATGAGCCTTATAAAATGGAGTACCGTGTACGCGAAATCATGAAAGATGACGTTATACGGGTAGACTTCTACCTCGGCTTCAGGGTAGCACCAAGGATCAACCTCATGTTTAAACAGGTGGTGCGCGACATGGTGCAGAAGGGCGAAGTGGATATTACCAGCCGCTACGAATCGCTGAACCGGAATAATGTTATCGGTGACTTTAAGTTTGTTATCATAGAGAAATTCCTGTCGTACGACAACGACCTGCCATGGTATGAGCGCATTATACTCGACCTGTATTTTGTCCTGAAAAAAGTCAGCCTTTCGGAAGGCCGTGCTTTTGGCCTGGACAGCAGCTCGGTAAAAGTTGAAAAATTCCCTATCGTGATCCATCCACCGGAAGATATGGTGTTGGCCAGGGTAGAAGAGCACAACAGCACGCATAATCTCGATTGATGAAAAAACTATTTTACTTTGCTATACTCCTCCTGGCAGCGCACCCCCTTTTCGCGCAGGAAGAAACCGTATACTCCGTTTATTTCGATGTAAACAAATACAACCTCGACGATAAGCAGGGCAACAATGTTGTAGCCTTTATCAAAGCGATCGACACCACGCGTATCGAGGCGATTCAGATCTTCGGCTATTGCGACGACCGTGGTAAGGATGAATATAATTTTAAGCTTTCTACCAACAGGGCCAATACGATTCGCGATACGCTCATTGGCCGCGGCATAAAGAACAAGATCATTGTAACCATCGAAGGTAAGGGCCGCATCCTGATCGAAGAGGATATCGACAATAAAAGCGAAGTACGCTCGAAGAACCGCAGGGTAGACGTAGTGGTGAACTTCAGGCCTGCCCCGCCGCCAAAACTGGAGCCGGGCTTTTACAATACCGTGAAAAAAGATATGGTAATCGGCGATCACATCTATCTCGAAAACATCCTGTTCGAACGCGGCAGTAGCAAGCTTACGTCAAAATCGAGAGTGGAACTGGAGAAAGTGGCCCGACTGCTCCAGAAATACAAAAACCTTCACTTTGAAATACAGGGGCACATTTGCTGTACGCCGTCTTTCCAGAAAGAAGCTATCGATAAAGACACTAAAAAAAGGGAACTATCGGCCAACAGGGCGCTAACGGTATACAAATTCCTTGCTGCCAAAAATATCGGAAAGACCCGTATGACCTACAAAGGCTACGGCAATACCAAACCACTTGGCAAAGGCACCGAATACGACAGGCGCGTGGAGCTGGTAATCACTAAAATTTAGTCGCAGTCGCAGTTTTCAGTGTCCTGTAATCGTTAAGAAGAAACGAGCAATCTATACAAAAGCCCAAAGAGTCTAACCTTTGGGCTTTTGTATTTCTGTAAATCGTGTTAAACCTTAAATTCTGCGTTACATGTTTTACTAAAGGTAGAATAATGACACTGCAATGGCTGACTGGAAACTGTGACTGTGACTGGAAGCTATTCCCGGTGCATCCTGATGTGCGGTATACCGTCTTCGAGGTATTCGTCGCCATCCTGTATAAATCCGTGGCTTTCATAAAATTTTTTGAGATAGAGCTGTGCCGAAATAGTAATGTTTCGGGTATCGAAGTGCTTTTTTATCCCGTCAACAGAAGCCTGTATGAGGCTGTGTCCCCATTTGCGGTCGCGATACGCCGTGCTGATAACCACCCTGCCGATCGAGGCGTTGTCAAAATAATATCCCGGCCCGAAGAGTCGGGTATAGGCTACTACTTTGCCGTCATAAATGCCCAAAAGGTGCAATGCCTTCTGGTCTTTGCCATCAATGTCCTGGTATACGCAATCCTGCTCCACTACAAACACTTCGCTGCGCAGCTGCAGGGATTCGTATAGTTCGTCAAGAGAAAGCTCGTTAAATCGCTTTATTTTGAATTCCGGGTGTGTCATAAAAATTTAAGGGACTTAATAATCGCCTCCAGCTCTATGATGAGGTCGCGTTTGGGAGAAGACGGGCTGTAAATAAAACCTTCTACTACCAGGTAGCAGTTGCGCTTTTCGTCGCGTATGGCGTAGTTGAGAAACGGGCCGTTCATAAAATCATTCTCCATTTCCCAGTTGCCGCGCGTTTCGAAAGCGTTCTTGTCATTAAAGCTCGTCATGAAAAGGTAAGGCGAATACGCTTCCTCTGTAATCATGTAGGTGCCGGGCTCCGTGCCGTGGATGTACATATTCCCTATGGAATCGCGCATCTTAATGATGTTGCCCGCTATATTCTTATGGCGTTCGATCACTTCTGTCGGAACCGTATACAGCAGGATATTAGTATTGCCGCTGGGGATATCCTTCTTAAGCCACAGGAATGATTCGTTTTCCAGCGCCGGGCTGTAGGTGATGGGTACTTTTAGCGAGATGCCGTATTGGGCCGCGAAACGCGCTTCGGTCATAATGCCCGCCGTTTCGTTTCGCTTTTGTATCTCGGCGATCTCGGTGCGTTTTATGGTACTCACCATTTCGTCATGGTGCATCTCGATGAGGCGCAGCAGGTCGTCAATCGATTTTCCGGTAATGGTGAAAACGTTTTGCGGCTTACAGGTAGTGTTCTGCTTCGCGCTAAATCCCGATTTTTCGCCTTTTTCAACGATAATGATATTTCGCCCCTTGGTAAGGTCGCCCTCAAAAGCGGTATCATTGAACTGGTTGATGGTGAAAATCGGCTCTTCCTGGCTGAGTCCGTCGAGTGGCGCGGCCAGTGTCTTGCGAAGGCTGTCGCCCACTTCGCCGTTCCAGAGCACATCTGCAATTACAATCGATATCTCATTGATGTTGCCCGCAGAAGCGCCTTCATCTGTACCCGTGCCGGTATTGCACGCCACGGTACAGCAGGCTGCAGAAACAAAAAATAGTATTTGTTTCAGGAATTTCATCGATGGCAGGGAATTAATTGGCTTCCGCATCAACCTTCAGCTTCATGCCGGGCTGTATGCTTTCCCCCTGTATCTTGTTCCAGTTCTTAAGGTTTTCCACCGTTACGCCCGGATGCTTTTTAGCAATACTGAACAATGAGTCGCCCTTTTGTACAATGTACATACGTTCCTGCTCGTAGTTTACTTCCCTGGCTCTTTTCGTCCTTTCATTGGCGGCAACGGCAGTTTTTACTTCCGGTGCTGTTTCTTCCGCTATGGCAGGCTCTTGGTTGGTTTCAGGTGTTTCCGTATTGGTATCGGCAACGGCAGTCTTGCTGTTGGCAATAGTGTCCTTATCTTTAGATGACTTTGTGGTTTTGGCAGCTATTGCTTCTTCCTTAACAGGCACAGAAACAATTACTGTCTTTTCGATCTTCAGCTTTTGGCCGGCCATAATGTTATTGCCTTTCAGCCTGTTCCATTTCTTAAGCTCTGCAACAGAAACATTATTCTTATCCGCAATGCCACCAAGGTTGTCACCACGCTTTACTACGTATGTTTTTACCGATGTAGATGCTGTTTTTTTCTTGCGGTATACCGGAGCCGAATCATTTGAGGCAATCGCTGTTTCAGGCTTGTTCAGGAAGAATGGCTTCTCGCGAAGGTTGTCCTCATAATCGATGAAGGCGTAAACCGCTTTTTCGTTAGATGCGAATAATCCCGCTTTGTTCTTAGGAAGCCTGATGTAGTGTGGCTTTTCTGTAGTGTAAGGCACAACGTCCAGTTTGTAGATCGGGTTCAGGAACTGCAACTGCGCTACCGGCACATCAAGCAGTTTCGATATCTGCTTGAACGACATCTGGCGCTTAACCATAATGGTATCGGTTTCAAAGTACGTCAGTGGCGCTTTTTTGGCGTTGATGCCGTGGTCTTTGGCATATTCGTAGATGTACATTGTAGCCAGGAACGTCGGTACATAGGCCTGTGTTTCCTTCGGCAGGTTTTTTCGGATATTCCAGTAGTTATGGTACGTTCCCGAGCGGCGTATGGCTTTGGTTACGTTGCCCGGCCCTGCGTTGTATGACGCCAGTACAAGGTCCCAGTCGCCAAAAATGTTATACAGGCTCGAAAGGTACTGGCATGCGGCCTCGGTAGCTTTCAAGGGGTCGCTCCTCTCGTCAACATAAGAATTCACCTCAAGGTTGTACTGCTTTCCGGTAGGGTACATAAACTGCCATAATCCGGTTGCGCCCACCCTCGACTTCGCCCTTGGGTTAAGGGCCGATTCGATCACGGCGAGGTATTTAATCTCGATAGGAACGTTGTATTTGGCAAGGTGCTCCTCGAACATCGGGAAATAGTACTCCGAAATAGCCATAAGGCGCTCATACGAACGCGGCCTGTTCTTCAGGTACGATTTGATGATGTTCTCAAGGCCTTTGCTGTATTCAATGTTGAAAGGCGACCTGGCATCGAGCTTTGCAAGCCTTTCCTTAAGTACTTCGGTTGAAAGGGCGTAATCTACCTCTACATCCGGGTTTACCCTCATCAGGTCTTCCTGCATGTTCTCAAAAAGGTCGGCGCTTGCCAGTTCTTTTAGCCAAAGGCTGTCAATGCAGGCCATTTCCTCATGATGGGTAAATGTGGCTTTGATTGAATCTAAGTACGATAATTTAATTTCAGGTTTCAGGATACTGCCTGTATCTGCGCTTTCCTGGGTAAATCCCACGAACGAGGCCAGCGCGAATACGAATGACAATGTTCTTTTTTTATTCATCTAATTTACTTTTTAACGAGTTAAATTACAATGCTTTATAAAAGCAACAATGTATGATAACTTCAGAATGTGTTTTCTATTATAAACTTTAACACACTACTTGCCTTGTATAGCGGCAATTCCCGGTAGTGTTTTTCCTTCCAGCATTTCCAGCATGGCGCCACCGCCAGTGGAAACGTAACTCATCTTCGGCTCGAGGCCAAATTGCTTCACCGCGGCTACCGAGTCGCCCCCGCCTACCAGCGAGAATGCGCCTTTATCTGTAGCCTCTGCTATAAAATTGCCCAGGGCGATAGTTCCTTTGGCAAAGTTTTCCATTTCAAATACTCCAAGAGGCCCGTTCCATAATATGGTTTTAGACTCCAGTATTACCTTTTTAAAGTTCTCCAGCGACTTCGGCCCGGCATCAAGGCCCTGCCATCCGTCCGGTATCACATTCACGTCCACTACCTGGGTATTGGCGTCGTTCTTAAATCCGTCGGCAGCGATAACGTCTACCGGAATATGGATCTGTACATTTTTCTCTTTGGCTTTCGCCAGGATTTCAAGGGCAAGTTCCTGCTTGTCGTCTTCGCAGATCGAGTCGCCGATCTTTCCGCCCTGCGCCTTAACAAAAGTAAAGGTCATACCTCCGCCAATGATCAGGTGGTCTACCTTGTCCAGAATGTTCTCAATAACAGTGATCTTAGACGAAACCTTAGATCCGCCCAGAACAGCCGTTACCGGCTTTTCACTGTTTTTAAGCACTTTATCCAAACTTTCGATCTCCTTGGCAAGCAGTGTGCCAAACACTTTATCTTCAGGGAAATAATTTGCTATTATCGTTGTAGAAGCGTGCGCACGGTGTGCGGTACCGAAAGCATCGTTTACGTATACATCGCCCAGTTGGCTCAGTTTTTCTGCAAAGCCCTCGTCACCGGCCTCTTCTTCTTTGTAAAAACGAAGGTTTTCCAGAAGCAGTACTTCACCGGCTTTCAGGTCTGCTGCAGCCTGTGTTACTTTATCGCCAATGCTGTCGTCTACAAATTTCACTTCAACGCCCAATATCTCAGACGTTTTCTTTACAATGTGCTTCAGGGAATATTTGTCCTCTTTGCCTTTTGGCCTGCCGAGGTGCGACATCAGGATCACGCTTCCGCCATCTTTCAGTATTTTATCGATCGTTGGTTTAGCGGCTTCGATGCGGGTGTCGTCGGTAACGTTGAAATTTTCGTCGAGCGGCACATTAAAATCTACACGTATTACAGCTTTTTTACCATTAAAATCAATATCCGAAAGTGTATTCATTGCGTTGTGTTTTTAGATTGCGTGTTTTTTGAGGAAAGGCAAATATAGCCTATAATGTTAATAAATAGCCAATAAAATGTTCAAAAAGATTCCTGATCACACCGCAAAGGTCTGTAAAATATGGGATTGGGGCTATGTTAAATTTTTTAATTTGTAATGAAAAGGAAGTTTTTTGTAATCACTTTGTAATTTGATTTCAGATGATGTAGAAGTGTTGTGTGGTGTTTTAATGATATTGAGGACATACTTATTTAAACATTAATTCTTCGCCTTATGGGCGTTAGTGAACTCTTCCCTTAGAGGCCCTGTGGGTGTATAAGGCCTTAGCTTCTGATCAACCCCGAACTCTTAACCCGGAACCCCAAACTCACAAACTATATTTTTCTATATTTGTCCTATGCTTTTTTCAGAGATCATAGGCCAGGGCCATATCAAAAGCCATTTGACCAAGAGCGCTTCGCAGGGCCGCATACCGCATGCGCAGCTGTTTATAGGCCCCGAAGGTTCCGGTACTTTGCCTATGGCCATTGCTTACGCGCAATACATTCTTTGCGGCAATGAGGCAGGGGAGAACAACGGCGGCAACCAGGCCTGCAACATCAAGTTTGAGCATTTTGCCCATCCCGACCTGCATTTTGTTTTCCCGGTAGCGACCAACAGCGAGGTAAAAAGCCACCCCGTGAGCGCCAACTTCCTGAAGCACTGGCGGGAGTTTATCACCGAAACGCCTTACGGCAGCCTTTTCGACTGGTACAACAAGATCGATATCCAAAACAAACAGGGCCAGATCGGGGTAGACGAAGCCACCGAGATTGTAAAATCACTTTCGCTGAAGGCCTTTGAGGGCGGCTACAAAGTGATGATCATCTGGATGGCCGATAAAATGAATACGGCTACGGCCAACAAGCTCCTGAAGCTGCTGGAAGAACCGCCGCAAAAGACGGTTTTTATACTGATCGCAGAAAGCCAGGACGACATCCTCCAGACCATACTTTCCCGCTGCCAGGTGCTGCAATTTGGCCCGCTGAGCGAGAACGCCATATCCAACCGTTTGGCCAACCAGCTGAATATTCCGCCCAATGCCGCAACCAAGATTGCGAGGCAGGCGCAGGGCAATTACAATAAAGCGCTACATTTACTCCATAAAAGCGACGACGAAATGCCGTTTGAAGAATGGTTCGTGCAATGGGTACGTGCCGCTTTTCGCGCCAAAGGCAATGCCGCCGCCATACACGACCTTATCGCATGGAGCGACACTATTGCCGGAATAGGCCGAGAGGCGCAGAAGCAGTTCCTGCTTTTTTGCATCGACATGTTCCGCCAGGCGCTGCTGCACAATTACCAGGCTCAGGAACTGGTGTACATGGAGCCTAAGGTAGAGAAGTTTAAGCTGGAAAATTTTGCCCCGTTTGTAAACGGCAGCAACATCAACGATATTTTTAAAGAACTGTCCGACGCGCTGTACCACATAGAGCGCAACGGCAACGCTAAGATTATCCTGACCGACCTTTCGATAAAACTCACACGTTTAATCCATAAAAAGTAAACACTATGATACCACAACCGGCTAATGTTATGATACTTGCACTGCTGGCCATCACTTTTATTCAGTCTGGCTACGACAAGGTAGTAGATTGGAAAGGCAACGTAGAATGGCTTAAAGGTCATTTTTCGAAGACATTCATTAAAAACAACGTACCGCAGGCGCTGTTCCTGATCCTGATCCTGGAGGTGCTTTCGGGCGCGTTTGCCGTTATCGGCGTCATTGAGATATTCGTGAACGAGGGCGACCAGTTCCCGCTTCTGGCAGGCATCCTGTCTGCCGTTACGCTGCTGTTCCTTCTGTTGGGCCAGCGCATGGCAAAGGATTATGACGGCGCGCGTACTATCGTAATCTATTTTATACCGACGGTATTGCTGCTCTATATGCTGCATTCCGCCGCATAAAACACTATACAATGCAAAAGGGCTGCCTCAAGTGAGACAGCCCTTTTTTGATTATTATATAACCCAATACAATTATAAAGTCGCAGCAAGGTCTCTCCACTCCTGAAGCTCAGGAATGCCCGGTTTCCTTTTGCCGAAGAACTGCACGATGATCTCACCCATTTCGTTGAATATTTCAAGGGCAGTTACCTCACCGTCTTCTGTAGGCTTACGCACGATCCACGACTGCGCGATCTTGCTTGTATCCAGGTGAAGGTTAAAGTCAGGGTCCATTACATTGAACCACTGGTTGTGCCACATGGTCTTGCGTAAAAGGCCGGTGTGTATCTGTATGTTGCCGCGGTTGCCCACAAAGCACATAATAGGCAGTTTGCTTTCGGCAGCGCCTTCCAGCATTTTCACTACGGCATTATTGTCCACTTTTTTAGCGAAATGCTCATTAGGGGCAAGGCGAAGCGCCTGCGTACGGGTAACACCGAATTTCTTCAGCATACCGAAGAACGCGTGCGTATCTTTAAGTCCGTTCCAGGCTTCCTGGAATGCGGCTACGTCGATGTCGGCATCCGGTTTCTCATCGATGATAAGCGGTACTTCCACGGTAGTTTCTTCCTGGCTCTGGTTTTCCGATTTAAATTGTTCCACCAAAGCGTCAAAAGCTTCGGCGTTGCTGTCTTTCGTCAGGTAGATTTTGTGTATGGCAAGGCCGTCTTTTCCGAAGAACTGAAGGCTTTTCCTGTCGCCGTGCTCGCTTGTTTCAGACACTGCGAAGGCTTTGTCCCAATGCATAAAGAAGATTCGCATATCGATATCCTCGCCAACGAACAATCCCGCGAACGGGCTGCTGAAATCAGGGTTAAGGTAAACGCCCTTACGCTCATGAACGCACTCGTCATTGCGTGTAAGGCCCATTACTTTGCCCAGTTTTTCCACTTCGGTAAGTATTGCGGCAAAGTCCGGACGAAGGCGTGTTACGGTTTCACCTGTGCTTGCAGCTACAAGTTCGGCCTCGCTAACGTTTAGCTGTTCTGCGGCATTACGGATCCTAAGGTGCGGGTTTTCGGCTTTCAGGGCCTCCCACTGCGATTTCAGTGTGTTGGTAACTGTACTCATTATTGCATGTATTTAAATTCCAAAAATTATTAAAGGGTTCTGGTTTACAGGGTTGGCACATATCGTGCACGGAAAATTGTATACCCTGCTTATGATTTCTTTTGTAAACACTTTGGCGGGGGCATCGTGTGCCACTATTTTTCCCCTTTTCAGGAGCATAACCGTATCGGCGAACTGCGCGGCCAGGTTGAGGTCGTGCAATACCATTACGGCAGTATTGCCGCGTTCTGTAAATTTTTTTATGGTATGCAGTATGCGATGCTGGTGCAACACATCCAGGTTATTTAAGGGCTCGTCGAGAAATACCAGCTTGTGCTGTACGTTGTTGTCCAGCTGTGCCAGAACGCGTGCCAGGTGTACCCGTTGCTTTTCCCCGCCCGACAGCGAGTTGTAGTCACGGTCTTTCAGCGCCGCGACATCGGTTTCTTCCATCGCGGTAAGCACGGCATTTTTATCGGCATCAGATGGCGTGGCGTTAAAGTAAGGGTAGCGGCCCATCATCACCACGTCGTTCACTGCCAGCGGAATATCGTGGCTGTTGCTTTGAGAGAACTTGGCCTTGTTGTGTGCGAGTTCTTTATTATCCCACTCCTTAAAAGTTTTTTTCTTAAAGAAAACAGGCGCTGCGGTCTTGCCCATTTCGTTGGCCAGTACGCTTAGGAGTGTACTCTTTCCGGCGCCGTTAGGCCCCACGATAACAAGCAGTTCGCCGGGATTCACGGAGATGTTGATCCCTTCGAGTATAGAGAACTTGCGGTGCGCGTACGATATGTTGGTTGCCTCTAACATAGCTTACATTTGGTTCCTGCTGCGTATCAGGATGATCATAAAAATAGGTGCGCCCATAAAGGCGGTAAGTACCCCTACCGATATTTCGCTCGGCGGGGCAATGGTGCGGCTTATGGTATCTGCGGATAGCATAAGGATGCTGCCCCAAACCGCCGCAAGAGGCATTATAATGTGGTACTTGCTCTTAAAGATCAGCCTTAGGATATAGGGCACGATAAGCCCCATAAAGCTGATGGTTCCGGCAAATGCTACGCAGGTGCCTACCATAAGGGCAGTTACTACCACAATTTGTTTCTTTATGCGTTCTACGGGTATGCCCAGGTGTTGCGCATCGCTTTCGCCGAGCATCATGGCGTTTAGTGCTTTTCCTTTGTTTATCAACAGGATAAATGATACGCCTACTACTACAGCCAGTATTACGCACTTTGCCCATGTAGCACCGGCAAGGCTGCCCAGGTTCCAGAAGGTAAGGTCGCGCAGTTCTTCGTCTTTACTAAAGAAGATCAGCAGCCCCATTACCGCAAAGCCTATTGCCGTTATTGCGACACCGCTAAGAAGCATCATTACGATGTTGGTGCGCCCGCCCTGAGTGGATATGCGGTATACTACCACCATAGTAAGCAGCGCCCCTATAAAGGCCATGATGCTCAATAATGAGTAATGCAACGCTTCGGGGATATAGGGCTTGATGTAACTACCCAATACGATGGTAATGGCAGCAAACAGTGATGCCCCGGCGGTTATGCCGAGCAGGTCGGGTGTGGCCAGTGGGTTTCGGAACATCCCTTGCAGGCACGTGCCCGAAACGGCCAGCGCGCTCCCGATAAGAATGCCCATAACAATACGCGGCAGCCTGAGTTCCATCAGCACGAAGCGTTCGGAAGGGTCGATGGTGCCATCGTTGGCAATCATCCCGTTGAATATTTCTAAGAACGAATGTTTTTCAAATTCAAAAACCCCGCTGTACAGCGACCATACTGCTAATGCAATAAGCAGCAGGAAACTCGGCAGCAGGTATACTAACAGTTTATTTCGCATGCTTAGCAAGCAGCTGGTTCAGTACTTTAGCCGCTTCGCCCGTACGTGGGCCAAAGTTGGTAAGCAAACCGCCATCCATAGTGATTATGTTTTTGGTCTTACCCGCGGTGGTTTTGTCTACGCCCGGTATTTTCAGTACGCCATCAATGCCTTTTACGCTTTCTACGCCGCTTTCAAACATCAGGATCGCGTCAGGATTGCCTTTGATCAATGCTTCAGGTGTAAGCGGCTTAAAATCCGCGAAATCCGTTACGGCATTCTCGGCACCTGCCAGTTTGATCATGCTTTCTATCGGAGTACCTGTTCCGCTAACCATCAGCATGTTGGCGCCACGCGCATAGATAAACAGTACTTTTGGCACTTTGGTAAATTTCGTAATCCCTTCGCGGTCGCTATCAATTTTATCCTGTATAGGTTTGATGTCATCTTTATGATCCAGAGCTGTGGCTACATCTGCGATAAGCTTTTTAGCGCCTTCGGCAGTGAAGTCCTGGCTAAAAATAACCGATTTTATACCTGAACCTTCAATTTTTGACTTAAGGTCCGGAGTGATATCTTTTTCAGTACCAAGTATCAGGGTTGGCTTTAGCTTCATGATCGCTTCTATTGACATTCCGTGCTTTACATGACCAAGGTCTTTTGCGGAAGCCTTAACGCTCTCCGGAAATGTAGAGGTTACATCCCTGCCTACGATCTCTTTTTCATGGCCAAGGGCGGCTACAATCTCGGTTACGGCACCGTTTAATGTTACGATGCGGGGGCCGGCTGCCACGGTGGTGGTATCGGTTTTTACAGTTGTTTCGTCGGTAGTTTTTTCTTCTTTTTTGCAGGAAATGGCTGCCAGCACAATAAATGCCATAGCCACGAATTTGGTTATTTTTTTCATTGGTTGAAGACCTCTTGTTTTTAATTAATCTAAATTAGCGCAAATGTATTGCTTTTATTTAGATTGAAAAAAAATAAGGGTTAAAACTTAGGTCTAAACCATGATTAACAGAGGTCAGATTTGTACATTAAAAAAAGGCAGACCCAGCAATCGGGCTGCCTTTTTGAAACGCATTATGTATTTTAGTGGCACACAAATTTAAACAAGTAAAAAAATATGGTTTTTGTATTTAACTAAAATTTAACCGCTTATATGATCATCTAGATCCCATGTACCCAATAAATAAAACCTCCGGTTGTTGCGGACCGGAGGTTCTGAAAACAGATAAAATAGATAAAAACCTGTTTTACTATGGATATAAGTGCTAAAAAAGTTACTGGGTTTTGGTAGCTTGAGCTTTCTTCACTTCCGTTTTTTCTTCTTTTACGGTAGCCTCTGTCTTCTTTGCTGAAGGTTGTTGTTGCTGTTGTGTTGCCGGTTGGGCTGTTGCTTTCGCCTCTTTGTTTGTAGCTGTTGTAGTGGTAGAAGCCGCTGTTTGCGTTGTAGTTTGTTGCGTTTGCGGTTTTGCGGCCTGTGTTTGTTTTGCCGGTTCTTGTGCGAATGCTGCAATTCCTGTAAGCATCATTGCACTGATTATTAGGTTTTTCATTATAGCTTAGATTTTAGTTATCATTATTTGCTATAATTAAGGCAATAGTAATGCCTCATATTGAAATAAGAATTAATAAATCGTAATAATTACATATAATTTACTAAAAATCAACTAAGTAAATTTTTAGTATAGCGATTATCCCGAAAATCCTGATCAGGCTGCCGTGTAGAAAACGTAGAATTTTTGGGTATAATCTGTAGAAAAATCTGTGTAAAAGTAACTACTTCATTGCATTCATGCGTATGCTGGCCTTTACCAGTGCCATAGCCCTGATCTTATCCATGCCTACATCCTTATCCTGATGGCGCGGGTTTTCACTTACCAGTTTTATGCAGCCGTTTTCATCAGAACGATGAATGTATTTTACGGTAATATACTCTTCGTCACCCATATCGATGCTCAAGAGGTACATTTCGCCCCAAAAGATACTGTTCTGTATATCCTGTACTTCTTTATACATTACAATATCGCCGCTTTTCAGCAGAGGGTACATACTATCACCTGTAACATACACGGCACCATCACACTTTGGCAGGTGGGGTATAGAGATATGGTCTATTGGCTGGGTATTTGTTTTAGTGAAGATAGGAACAAGTCCGGCTACAGCCTCCAGGTCGTACAACGGTATCTGTTGGCTTTCCACGGTGGTATCGGTTTTAAGGCGATAGGTCTTTATGCCCGGGTTTTCGCCTTCTTTCAGCATTTCGCCCTGGCCGGTAAGCAACCACTCGGGATTGATGTCGGTATACAGCGACATAATGCGTTCCAGCACATTTGAACCAATGCTTTTGCCATCCTTTACGGCTTTGGAGATGCTTCCGCGGCTGGCGCCAAGGCTGTTCTCAAAGGCATAGTAGCTTATTCTTTTGGCTTCCAGATATTCGCCGACACGTTGTGATACCATAATCTTCAATTATTAAAGTACGAAAATACAACATTATTCTTTAGTAGAAGAAAAAAATAATTCTTTATGAGAAAATAGTCTGTAAATAAAAACCTCCCTGGAAAAGGAGGTTATATATTTGAGAGCTTCAACTCCGCTACGGCTTCGTTCAGCGTCACCCCGGAAACTGAAAGCTGCGACTGCGACTAAAAACTATTACAGCATTCCCAGTTCCAGCTTGGCTTCTTCGCTCATCAGGTCGCGGCTCCATGGCGGGTCGAAGGTAATTTCAACCTCTGCAGCGGTCACGCCTTCTATCTTCCTGATCTTTTCCTCCACTTCCTGAGGCAGGCTTTCCGCTACCGGGCAGTTTGGCGAGGTAAGGGTCATCAGTATCTTTACTTCGTTGTCGGTATTCACCATTACGTCATATATAAGCCCGAGCTCATAAATGTCTACCGGTATTTCCGGGTCGTATATGCTTTTCAGCACCTTTACGATCTCTTCGCCCAGTTGTGCCGTGTCTATTTCGTGTTCCATAGTATTAGTTTTTGGCGCTGAATGCCAGCGCGTACATTTTTATTTGCTTTATCATCGATACCAATCCGTTGGCGCGGGTAGGGGAAAGGTGCTCCTTAAGGCCGATCTCGTCAATAAACGCTGTATCGGCATCCAGGATATCGCCGGGCTTCTGGCCCGAGAACACGCGAATGAGTATCGCAATGATGCCCTTGGTTAAAATAGCGTCGCTGTCGGCGGTAAAAACCACATTGCCGTCCTGTTGCTCCCCGTGAAGCCAAACTTTGCTCTGGCAGCCCCTAATGATGTTCTCGTCGGTCTTATATTGCTCGTCGATCATCGGCAGTGTCTTGCCAAGGTCGATCACGTACTGGTAGCGCTCGTCCCATTCATCGAACATGGAGAATTCGTCGATGATCTCGTCCTGTATTTCTTTTATCTTCATTACAGCAGTGTTATCTCGTCTATAATCTCTTTTATCTCCGCAGGAGGTGTTCCGTGGTCAAAGGTGGGGCTTTTGTACTCCTTACCGTCAACGGTTATTAGCAGCGTAGCTCCCATGGCTCCGTCAAACTGGTGTTTTTTGCTCGGCACTTCGATAGTTTCCAGCTTCTCAAGGTCTGTTTTTTCTGTCGCCGTAAGCAGCGATTGCCAGTCGTCTTTGGGTGTAGGTTTTTTGTAGAGTGTATTTTCGCCCCTCAGCTTTTCGTTCTGAATAACAGAGTCTTTGGTAATTTTGTAGTTCACGCTGCTTCCGCGGGTATAGGCGTTGTATTCGAAGGTTACTTCTTTCCCCTGGAATTTGGCAGATGTCTTTGACGATGAACAGCTGAGTACCATGGCTGCCGCCATAAGCACTACAAGGATAATTACAATTATTTTTTTCATGGTGTGATTGACTTTATCTGAAGCCTGTCATAGCTTATTAATTATTAGTTTACAGGAAGTGTTGCACGCTGCCGTTTGTCCGGTTGATTATACGCTATAAAATTAGCGATATATTCGTTACAACAACATTCGCTGTGCCTTCTTCACGGCTTCGGCCAGTACATCAATCTCTTCTTTGGTATTGTAGAACGCAAAAGAAGCCCTTACCGTACCCGGTATTCCGAAAAATGCCATGATTGGCTGGGTGCAATGGTGTCCTGTGCGTACTGCAATGCCCATTTTGTCTACTATCGCGCCAATATCATACGGATGAATACCCGCCAGGTTAAACGATATTACCGAAGTCTTCTTATCGGCAGTTCCAATAAACTGCATCCCTTCTATTCCGGATAATTGCTGCACGCCATAATCCAGCAGTTCCTGCTCATACGCCATGATATTGTCGAGCCCGACCGCGTTGAGGTAATCAATCGCCGTACCCAGTACGATGCCACCAGCGATATGCGGCGTACCGGCCTCGAATTTATGCGGCAGCCCTGCGTAGGTGGTTTTCGTAAAAGTCACTTCTTTTATCATTTCGCCGCCGCCCTGGTAGGGAGGGAGCTTTTCCAGCCACTCTTCCTTGCCATATAAAATGCCGCTTCCGGTAGGCCCGCAGGCTTTGTGTCCGGACAGTGCATAGAAGTCGCAATCGAGCGCCTGCACGTCGATCTTCATGTGTGGTGCGGCCTGCGCGCCGTCTATCAGTACGGCTGCGCCTACGGTATGGGCCTTCTCGATAATATGCTTTACCGGGTTGATGGTGCCCAGTGCGTTGGAGATGTGGTTTACCGCTACGATCTTTGTTTTTTCCGAAAGGAGCCTTTCAAATTCTTCGATGATGAGCTCACCTTTTTCGTTCATCGGGATCACTACCAGCTTACCGCCGGTGCGTTCGCAAAGCATCTGCCACGGCACGATGTTGCTGTGGTGCTCCATGGCCGAGATCATTACTTCATCACCTTCTTTTACGAACTTAGTAAAGCCACTGGCAACAAGGTTGATGCCATGTGTGGTACCCGCGGTAAACAGTATTTCGTAAGGCTGCTTCGCGTTAAGGTGCTGCTGCAATTTTTGGCGGGATACCTCATAGGCATCTGTCGCCAGCTGGCTCAGCGTATGTACACCGCGGTGTATGTTGGAGTTGATCTCCATGTAATATTTGCCCATCGCGTCGATCACCTGCCGGGGTTTCTGCGATGTTGCGGCATTGTCAAAGTAAACAAGGGGCTTTCCGTTCACCTTCTGGTTGAGGATGGGGAAATCGGCCCTTACTTTTTGTATATCAAACATTGATGTAATTTCGAGAGTTAATAGCGATCATTTATAGGCAATTAAAATGCCATAATGAAATTGAATGCAAATTTACGCTATGTTTTTCTAATAACGTATTTTTTGGGAGAGGATTTAAGGAACACCGATGATACAGGTCACTAAGAGGAGTTGCTGAAAGCCGGCGGTTAGATTGAGATAACATCCTGAAATGCTATTTTGATTAGCGCTATGCATAACCACCCCGCATGCGGGCACCCCTCCACAGGAGGGGAATGCAAATCGTTTAAATAAAAATCCCGGGAGGCTATGGCTAACCCCCCGGGACAAATAAAACAAAAACTAACTTACTAAAATTATTGCATCAGCGCGTAGCGGAATACCGGGAAGCCCCTGTGGCCGGCTGTGCTCAGCATAGAGACGAACTGTACTTTATACAGGTTGCCGTCGCCATCTTTAACTACAAAAAATACATTGTTGTATACCTGTACCGGCAGCACATTCCTCCAGTTCTCGCCAATAGTCCTCTGGTCGTTGCTTTGTTGGTAATTGCCCGACTGGTAAGATGCCAGCGTAAAAGCTTCATAAGCCGTATTGTCGCCAGATACCTTTACGGCGGTTACGCCTGCTTTGGTATTGGTTACGATATAGTCGGAGAAGAAGTATGCCCCGAAAGACTCCGTACCCTGAAATACCTCATTGGTAAACGTGGTAAAGTTCATGTCCCACTTGTCTTTTTCCGGCTCGGCATTTACTGTTGTTCCTGTCGCAAGGCTAAAGAACACATGGTTGTAGGCCGGATTTTTGGCAATGCTTATCTCGGTTGCAGTGGTGGCGTTCAGTTCGGCATATTGCAGTTTGTAGCCGTTACCCTCTTTCCACACCTTTACTTTTTTCCATCCCCTTGGGTCACCCGTTACGTGCGATGCTCCGGGTGAAGGCATGTCGGTTGGCACCTGGCTTCCCATGTTCACCAGATATACTTTGGCGGCAGCTTCGCTGGCAGCAAGGTTACCCAAAGCGGTTTGCGTAAGCAATCCGTTCGGGTGGTCAATATAGTTCATGTTGCCTGCATCAAAGGTTCCAACGGCTACCATCTGGTCTTCTTCCTGAGGCAGGGAGATATCACTCGTTTCAAGCTGTTTCACGGCCATTTTAACCGCCCCGTTGATCACTACACGGAAATCATCGCCGGAGTAAAAACCAAGGTCCCAGCTGTTGCGCGATACCGCGGTAGCCGACTCTTCACTCAGGTCTACATATACCTGGTTCTGCTGGTTGGGCCCGCCCACATTAAGCGGATGCTCGGCTGTACCAAAAATGGTACCTTCCGAAATGTGCTCGATGGGTGCTACATTGTTTGTATCGTCGCTGCCACAGGCAAAGGCCAGTAGGGCAAGGGGTAGTACGAATATTCTTTTCATCTGTCTGGTATTTAAAAGTTGAGGTTGTACGTGAGTTTAAGGAAGAACGACCGGCCATAGGCCATGGGAAGGCTGTTGCCGCCGGCATTGTGCGCGCCCGATTCGCCTACGTTCGAGCGGATATTCACCACATTAAGCAGGTTGCGTCCGCCAATGGTGGCATCCAGTCTGTTATCAAAGAAGCCTTTTTTAATTGACGCATCCATTAGCCCAAAAGATTCGATCTCCTGAAGGATAAACCGGCTCTGGCCATTTTCGGTGACCTGTACGAACTGCTGCTGCTTGCCATTAATCTTGTAGAACAGCGAGAAAACAGTATTCCATTTAGGTACAGTATGGCTTATGGCGGTATTGAATTGTATGGTATTGAGGAATTTGTCGTCGGATACTGCTGTACCCGTATCGATCCTTTTGGATGTGGAGCGGAAAGCCACACCGGCCTTTACCTGCCAGTTGTTATAATTGAGCTGGTGGGTGGTGGCGAAATTGTACATTTTGTAGGTATCGATATTAATATACCTGTATTTCCAGCTGGGAACGGTTTCTACCAGTACCAGTTCAATGCGGTCGTCAACCGTAATGTAACTGCCAACGATAGTGTTGGTAAGCTGAAGGCCCGATTCGAAATTGGTGGTCTTGCTTATGCTGGCCTCGATAGACTGCCCGGTTTCCGGTATCAGGTTTTCATTGCCCTGAACATTATGGTTGGAGTCTACAAAGTAAGTGTACAGTTCATCATAATTCGGTGTACGGTACGACCTTCCGAATGATGCACGTGCCTCTATACCGCGGTTGAACAGGTAGCGGAGCCCCATGGAGGCCGACCACTGGTCTTCAAACTTCGACTGGAACGAATAGCGGAAGCCGGGGCGAAACGTAAAGCGTTCTGTAACCGCGTATTCACCCGCTGCAAATACATCGTAGTTCTCCAGGCGCTGCTTTTGTGCTTCCCCTAATGTAGTTGAGCCGCCCGTCAGTATGCCACCCGTTGCGGCGTTGTAACCGTTGGTGTTTACGAATTCATAGCCCAGCTGTACATCAAATTTCCTGTCGCCAAAGAAGTTGCCCAATGTACCGGTAGAGTAGAGCACCTCGGTATCCTGGTACGGCGACAACGGCGTTGTGGTGTTTTCCTGCCCGGTCTGTATAAAGTAATTAAACTGTTCGAGTTCCCTCTTTTGCCTTTGGTGCGACAGGGAAACGTTATAATCAAGCGTTGTAAGCACTTTTCCGGTCGCGTTGAGGTGATGGTAGAACTTATTGGTAAAAAACCGCCTGTCGCGCGAAAAATACAGCCTGTTGCCGTCTATAATGGTGTTTTCGACAATAGGGTTATAGAAATCGATCTTTTCGTCGAAATAATCGAACCGGTAGAATATCCGGGTGTTGTTTTTCTGGTAGCGTACAAGGGCATTGCCGAAGTACTGCTCTTTCGGCAGCCAACTGTAGCCGCGGTTCACTTCTGGAGTGGCCGGGTTGTAGTCGGTATAGTCGCGGCCGCCACGTTCGTCGCGAAAGCCTGTAAAGTCATTCCGGTTGCCGCCTACGCCGACAAACCAGTTTTCATTGATATTGTAGTTTACGCGCAATGCCTGTATGTGGCGGCCTTCGTCTTTTAGCGGGGCATATTCTTCGCCAATACTCTCTTCCTGTGCCGTAGCGCTGAGTTCCCACGTATGCTTTGATGATTTCCGGGTGATAATGTTAATGATGCCGCTTACTGCGTTGGCACCGTGGGTTACCCCCATAGAACCCTCAATGATTTCCACACGCTCCACATCGTCGAGATTAATCTGGGTAAGGTCTACATTGTTGCCCAGCCCGGTATCGCTCACTAGCGGAATGTTGTCTACCAGTACTTTGAGATATTGGCCGTCCAGCCCGAACAATGATACAGTCGACCGTCCCTCGCCGGTATTGGGCTGTACCATGATGTTGAGGTACTGGTTGAGCACGTCGGCAAGGTTATTGCCTGCCTGGCGCAATATATCATCGCGGGTAATGACCCTGACATTGAAAACGGATTTACGGATAGATTGGGGCTCAATCTGGCCGGTAACCACTACTTCATTAAGCTGATTAGGCTTAAAGGTATCGGTTACGGTTTCCTGCGCGGCAGCAGAAAAACAAATTAGTGAAAATATGGATAATGTCGTGAACTTCAGTTTTAGCATCTGAATTAACTTAGATTAATTCTAAATTGCAAAACTAAGCCCGTCAGATTTTATATGCAAATTATTTTTACTAATTCTAAATAAGAATTTTCTAATCCGATGATATTTGTCCTAAAATAATGAATAAGGACATTATAAAATTAAAAATGGCCATCCTGAGACAGCCATTTTTTAATTTATATAAAAGATCTTAGAGGTCAAAACCCATATTCACGCCCAGTTTGGACGCGATAAGTTTCGTGATCCTGTTCTTTAGTTCCGGTATGCGGATGCTCTCGATCACTTCATTGCTAAATGCATACATAAGTAGCGCTTTGGCCTCTTTCTTAGGGATGCCGCGGGATTGCATGTAGAACATGGCGCTTTCATCAAGCTGGCCAATGGTACAGCCGTGGGAGCATTTTACGTCGTCGGCGAAAATTTCCAGCTGTGGCTTGGCATTTATCGTTGCCTTGTCGCTCAGCAATATGTTGTTGTTCTGCTGGAAAGCATCGGTTTTCTGGGCTTCCTTCTCCACATAGATCTTCCCGTTGAACACACCTGTGGCGCTTTCATCATAGATTCCCTTGTAGTTCTGGTGACTTTCGCAGTTCGGCTGCGCATGGCGAACCAGCGTAAAATGATCTACCAGCTGCTTGCCGCCAATGATGGTAATGCCTTTCAGGGTGCTCTCCAGGCGCTCGCCTTCGTGGTAAAAATTGAGGTTGTTGCGGGTAATGTTGCCCCCGAAAGAGAACGTGTGTACCGAGGCATGGCTCTGGCCTTTCTGGGCTATGTAGGTGTTGTCTACTAAATTAGCGGTAAGCAGGTCATTCTGTATCTTGTAGTAATCTACCAATGAACGCTCCTGCGCGAAGATCTCCGTCACCGAGTTAGTCAGCACCGGGTTGCCGTTAAGGCTCTGGTGGCGCTCAATAATCTGTACCTGCGCGTTTTCATTCACAACTACCAGGTTTCGGGGCTGCACCATCAGCGCTGCCTCGTTGCCGGTAGAGAGGTACATGATCTCAATGGGCTTGTCGGCTACCTTGTTTTTAGGGATGTTAATATAGGCACCCTCCATGGCAAATGCCGTATTCAGTGAGGTAAGGCTGTCGTTGGTGTTGGCGATCTTATTGAAATAAGTATCGATAACCTCTTTATACTTCGGCTTGGTTAGTGCAGATGACATCAGGCACACATCCAGGCCGTCGTGCGTGGTAGACGACAGGAACGAACTGAATACGCCATCGATAAACACGACTTTGTAGGTGTCGATCTCGTGCAGGAAGTATTTCTTAACGTCAGAATAGTTGATAACGTTTTCCTCCTTCGGAAATACGCTGAAATCGTTCTTAAGCACCGCGTTAAGCGATGTATATTTCCAGGCTTCTTCCTTTTTGCTCGGAAAGCCTTTTGCTTCAAAATTCTTAATTGCCTCAGTACGGATATCGTGGAGTTCGGATGTTACATCCACTCTTTCCTCGAAAGCCATAAAGGACGATAGTAGTTTTTCTTTTAATTCCATTATAATTGTCTAAAGTTTTAATGTCTAAAGTCATAAAGACAGTAGAAACTTTATTTAGTAAGATATTTTATAAAACCGCTTAGCAGCCTTGATATTTCCGTAATGTCTGAAAGTAGATCTTCAAATACTTCCTGAGATATATAGTTCAGGTCAAAAGCTAAATATAACTGTGAGCGTACTTCACCGGCAGATCCCTTTGCTATATATAGAAAATGTATGAATTCTTTATCCGTTTGACGTTCAAAGCCTTCTGCAATATTTGAAGAAACAGATACCGAACATCTTCTTATTTGCCTTGCAAGATCAAAGTCCTTCCTGAAAGATTCACCTTCAGTTATAAGGTAAATCCTTTTATTAAGAGCCCTTGCTTTTTGCCAGGAATTTATCTCTTCAAATGAATTAAACTTTCCCATCAAAACTTTAGGACTTTTGACTTTTAGACTTTCGACTCAGATTAGTTTTCCGATTTAATCCAGTCGTATCCTTTTTCCTCAAGCTCATATGCCAGCTCCTTGCCGCCGGATTTCACGATCCTGCCGTTGTACAATACGTGTACAAAATCTGGCACAATATAGTCCAAAAGCCTTTGGTAGTGGGTGATTACTACTACCGCATTGTCTTCGTTGCGAAGCTTGTTCACACCGTTGGCCACAATACGCAGCGCGTCAATGTCAAGGCCGGAGTCGGTCTCGTCAAGGATGGCCAGCTTAGGCTCAAGCATAGCCATCTGGAAGATCTCATTACGCTTCTTCTCACCACCTGAAAAACCTTCATTCAGTGATCGTGAAAGGAATTTACGGTCGATTTCCAGAAGCTCCGATTTCTCACGGATCAGCTTCAGCATCTCATTGGCAGGCATTTCTTCGTGGCCCTGAGCCTTACGGGTCTCATTAATGGCTGTTTTCATGAAGTTCGTTACCGATACGCCCGGGATTTCCACAGGGTACTGAAACGACAGGAAAACACCTTTGTGCGCCCTTTCTTCAGGTGCCAGTTCGCCAATATCTTCTCCTTCAAGAAGGATCTCACCATCAGTAACTTCATACTCTTCTTTTCCGGCAATTACCGATGAAAGCGTACTCTTTCCGGAACCGTTTGGCCCCATTATGGCGTGTACTTCGCCGGCTTTCACCTCAAGGTTGATCCCCTTCAGGATCTCTTTATCTTCAACACGTGCGTGCAGGTTTTTTATTGATAACATTCGTTATTATTTTAGCTAATGCTTGAATTATATTTTATTCATAATGCCCTTTTGCCGAGATAATACTGAGAATTTCAATCGTATTCTCATCAATAATCTCATAGATCAGGCGATGTTCCTTGTCTATCCTTCTTGACCACTTTCCTGAAAGGCCATATTTTAGTGCTTCTGGTTTTCCAATTCCTGTATAAGGATTTTCCTGAATGGCATTAATCAATGTGGAAATTTTCTTCAATATCATCTTATTTCCCGATTTTCTCCAAAACTCAATATCTTTTTCAGCTTTATCGGAAAACGCAATTATATCAATTCTTGGTTGCGTTGCCATTATATCCCAAGAAACTTATCTAAATCCTTCATTTCAATTCTCTTGCCGCCGCCATTTCTAACTTCTTCGGAAGCTTCAAGTATCTCTTTTACAAACTCAGGATTATAGGCCTTCTCTTCTTGAGAAGCAATCTCAAAACCCAAAGCTTTAGACAGCGATTTTATAACCGCAAGGTCTTTTTTCTTTACATTTTTTAAAACTATATCCATGATTTAAACTATTTAATATGAAAAAACCACCCTGAAACAAAAAACTAACCTACCGATCCTTCAAGAGAAATTTCCAGCAGTTTCTGTGCTTCCACGGCAAATTCCATTGGCAGCTTGTTCAGTACTTCCTTGCTGAAACCGTTTACGATCAGGGCAATGGCCTTTTCGGTCGGGATGCCCCTCTGGTTGCAGTAGAATACCTGATCTTCGCCAATTTTACTTGTAGTAGCTTCGTGCTCTATCTTGGCGGTTGTGTTTTTCGACTCGATATACGGAAAGGTATGCGCGCCACAGTTGTTACCCATTAACAGGGAATCACATTGTGAAAAATTGCGTGCATTCTCAGCCCTGGAGCCGATCTGCACCAGTCCGCGGTAGCTGTTCTGCGATTTTCCGGCAGAAATACCTTTAGAGATAATGGTACTCCTGGTGTTCTTGCCCAGGTGGATCATCTTCGTGCCGGTATCGGCCTGCTGGTAGTTATTGGTCACGGCAATGGAATAGAATTCCCCTACCGAGTTATCCCCTTTTAGTATACAGCTGGGATACTTCCACGTTACGGCAGAACCCGTTTCTACCTGTGTCCAGGATATTTTGGCATTCTTTTCGCAAAGCCCGCGCTTGGTCACGAAGTTGTATACTCCGCCTTTACCTTCCTTATTGCCCGGAAACCAGTTTTGTACGGTCGAATATTTTATCTCTGCGTCATCCATGGCTATAAGCTCTACCACAGCGGCGTGCAGTTGGTTCTCATCGCGGCTTGGCGCGGTACAGCCTTCGAGGTAGCTTACATAGCTGCCTTCGTCGGCAATAACAAGCGTACGCTCAAACTGTCCTGTCCCTGCCTGGTTGATACGGAAATAGGTGCTCAGTTCCATTGGGCAGCGCACCCCTTTCGGGATGTAGCAGAACGAACCGTCTGAAAATACCGCGGAATTCAGCGCCGCGTAGAAATTATCCCTTTGCGGAACAACAGTACCTATATACTTCTTTACCAGTTCCGGATGCTCTTTTATAGCCTCGGAAATAGGGCAGAAAATAATGCCTTTTTCGGCAAGTGTTTTCTTAAAAGTGGTAGCCACAGATACGGAGTCAACCACAATGTCGATAGCGACATTGTTCATCTTCTTCTGCTCGTCTACAGAGATGCCCAGCTTTTTGTACATCGCCAAAAGCTCCGGGTCTACATCGTCAAGCGTTTTGTTCGGGTCTACGGCCTTGGGTGCCGAATAATAGGAAATACCCTGGAAATCCGGCTTTGCATAGTGCACATTGGCCCATTCCGGCTCAATCATCTGTTCCCAAGCACGGAAAGCCTCAAGGCGCCATTCGGTCATCCATTCGGGCTCTTCCTTCTTTTTAGAAAGGGCACGCACGATGTCCTCATTCAGCCCATTGGGGAATGTTTCCGATTCTATATCAGTATAAAAACCGTACTCGTATTCTTTATTCTCGAGTTCAATCTTTAATTCTTCTTCAGTATACTTACTCATTCTTTTTAATTTAAATATTTAAAATTTAAGATTGAAACATTTCTGCCTCAAGACCTGGATCTTAAATACTCTATAAATTTTGAGAGATTTTTTGATATCTCTATGCTTATTTCAATTCCTTTTATTGTTTCGTCGTAGCTACAAAACCCTAATTCATTTGAAAGGATTAACATACTTCTGACTTCTGCACAACTTCCTTTCGAGTGTTTGAGAAACCGGACGAACTGCTTATTGTTATTGTATTCCGAACCTTCAGCAATATTATTGCTAATAGACACCAGCCCTTTTAATCTGATCTTTGAATCCATATTCCTTTTCCAGGCTTTGCTTATTCATCAGTGCAAAAACTTCTTTTGCAAGAATTATTGATTTCTGATAAACGTCAAACTCCGTAAAGGTTTTAGTCATCTGCCGAATCTTTTAATCTTTAAAATTTTCAATCTTTCAATAGCTACAAAGAAAAGCTCTCCCCACACCCGCATGTTCGCTGCGCATTCGGGTTGTTGAAGACAAAACCCTTGCCATTTAGCCCGCCGCTGAATTCCAGCACGGTACCGGCCAGGTATAAAAAGCTTTTTTTATCTACCGCTATTTTTATTCCGTTGTCTTCAAATACTTTATCATTTTCGCCCAGCGCCTTGTCGAATTTTAGTTCGTACGAAAGGCCCGAACACCCGCCGCTTTTCACACCAACCCTTATAAAGTCGGTAGCAGCGTCAAAACCATCATCCTCCATGAGCATAACGGCCCTCTTTTTTGCTGAATCAGAAACTTTTATCATTGCTCAATTACCTAAAAATTAGTCTAAATTTTGTGCAAAGATACCACATTAGAGGCACATTGCAATAAATGCAGTCTTTTTTATGATTATGAGGAGATAAGCAATCGTTATGCTGTTTTTCTTTCGAAATCCTGTTAATGTGAAGGTGATGTAAGTACGTTCTCTTAATAAACGTTGCCATCCATCACATTCCTGCAAAAGTCGGCAAAGTCGATCCCTACTTCATAAAAATCACCTTCGCCTTTAAAAGGGCAGCTGTCATAAAATTCGCCAACCTGCCCATATAATTCCGATGCCTTATCACAACAAAGGAAAAAATTGCCCCTGTCGCTACGATGGCCTACTGCAAGCCAGAAAGCTACCGGATACCCCAGATCTCCTTCGCAGCCAAAATAATCGAACGTATGGATAACCGTCCCATAAAATCCGTAGATATATAACTCCTGGCCCGGCAAAGGGGCAACTGTATCATTATTCACCGTTTGAAGGAATTCAATGTAGGCTTCAGGGAGCACGAATTGCTCCTTCCGCTCATAAGAAATCTCTTCGAACATGGAAAATGCATGAAGCAAAAGATTTGTCGCTGATGACGCAAAATACTCGCTGCCTGTACTATTGGAGCGTTGGCCTTTTTCGATCAGGTTTTGAATAGGATTTATATTGTCCATGGTTATTATAAATAATTTTAATAGGATATCGGCCAATGCAAAAAGGCCTTCCTACCGTTCATATCGGTAAAAGGCCCTTTGATAGTGTTGATATCTCCGTTTGGCTGCGTCTCACCGCATGCCTTCCCGGTTATTTGAGAAGTATCTTGTTGTATTGTGCCGAATTGCTAAGCAGTGCCGCCGCTTTTTGTATTTCAGGGTTGCTCGTGGTATAGTACTTGTAAAGCCCTTCTTTATACTGGTAGCGCTTAATCAGCTCATCGGTAAGCAGTTGTTTGATTTCCTGTTTGTGGGCAACCAGCTCTTTTTCTTCACTCTTTTGAAGTGCGGTGAGCAGCTGCTGATACTCAGCGGCAATACTTTGGTCTACTTTCTCTTTTTTGGCAACTTCAAGTGTAGCTTTCAGCGATTTTTCGGTTTCGGTATCAAATTCGAATTTCTCTTTCTTCAGGAATTGTTTAAACGCTTCAAATTCAGTGTCTGATATACTTGGGATTGTAGTGCCGAGTGTCGGGTTCTTGTAATAGAACGCGGTGGCATAGTTAAAGATACCATCATTCCTTACCAATGCATCGGCGATAGCGCTTTGCTTGGATTCTTCCAGTTCCACATCCGGAAGGATGCCACCGCCATCATAGACCGTCCTGCCTTTGCGGGTCTTAAAGGCGTTGTAGTTTTTCTTGTCAATACGAATCGCTTTGCCATCCGCGTCTTTATGGGTATAATCCAATGCCTGGATACCGCGTCCCGATGGGGTATAGTAGCGGGAAATGGTCACCTTTACCTGTGTGCCGTAGGTAAGGTCGAGCGGGCGCTGTACCAGTCCTTTACCAAAACTCCTGCTGCCCACAATTACGGCACGGTCAAGATCCTGTAAGCCGCCGGCCACAATCTCCGAAGCCGATGCGCTCTTGCCGTCAACCAGAACTACCAAGGGGATTTCTGTATCTACAGGGGCTTTGGTGGTTTTGTAGGTGTTGTTGTATTTGTCGTTCTTCGATTTTGTGGTAACAATAATCTCATTTTGAGGTACAAAAAGGTTGCAGATGTTTACAGCCTCGTTCAGAAGTCCGCCCGGGTTGCCCCTCAGGTCGAGGATAATGTTTTTCGCGCCCTGGCCTTTGAGGTCCAGAAGCGCTGCTTTTGTTTCCGTAGAAGCTTTGGCGTTGAATTGCGAAAGCACGATATATCCGGTTTCTTTGCCTACAAGCGAATAGTAGGGTACGGCTTTCAGTTCTACTTCGTTCAATATCAATTGTCCGTTGTAGGTTTTGCCCTGACGAACATATTTTATGTCAATTTTTGTATTTCGGGTGCCTTTCAGCAATTCGCCGGCATCTTCCTTAAAATCAGCCAGGTTCACGTCGCCAATCTGGATAATTTCATCACCTGCCTTTAGGCCTGCTTTGTCGGCGGGATAGTCTTTGTAAGGCTCTTTGATAATGAGCTTGCCCTCCTTACGGGTAATAAGCGCGCCAATGCCCGTGTATTCGCCGGTATTGTTGATCTTGAATTTGGCAACATCCTGCTCATTAAAGTAAACCGTATACGGGTCGAGGTCGGCAAGCATGCTTTTTATGGCTTTGTCCATAAGCTGGCCGGGGTTGGTCTCGTCTACATAATTGTTGTTTACCGTTTTGAACAGTGTGGTAAATATCTCTATCTGTTTGGCGATCTCGAAGAAATCGTCTTTAAAGCTTACACCTACAAAAAAGAAGGCTGCTGCAAACGACGTTACTACATATCTTTTTTTGAATCTCTTAAACATGGTTCTTCCTTTTCTTTAATTTTTTCCTGATGATAATAAAACCGATTACGAAAATAAGGATTAATGGCCAGATGTTGAGTAATATGATAAAGAAACTTGACAGCCCGTTAAAGCCCGACACTATAGCGTTCCATATTTTGGAGCCGTACGATACCGTGGCATCCGGGCTTTCAGCCAGCCGTTTGTAGAATTCCACCCTTACGGTACTCATCGCTACACGGCTTTTCATGTACCGCAGCTGTCCTTCTTTCGCTTCTATTTCCTCGCGGATGGCCGAAAGCTCCTTTTCGATCTCCAGCACTTCCGAAACTTTCTTGGCCTTGCTTATCAGTTCCAGGTATCGGGCTTCCAATACCTTTTTAGCCTTTATCCTTGCCTCGGTGTCAATGTATTGCTCCGTGACATCTTCCGATGAAATCTCTTTCCTGTCGAAGTACTTCACGCCTTTACCTATATCATTTACAAATGCCTCAAAATTGCGGGACGGCACCCGTATTTCCATAATCCGGTTCAGCTCATAGCTTTGGCTGCCCTCCACATCGCTCTGTGTCTGGGCATCATATTTGGCAATGGCTTTATTTACGGTGGTTGCGGTCACGGCAAGGTCTTCCGTTTCAAAGCGCAGGTTAGCGTTCTTTATAATCTTTTGCGTTGTTTCGGCTGTTTTATCAGCCATCAGGGGTGCGTGGGCGGGTTCGGTGAGTGCGGCCATCTCTGTTGTAACTGTTTCCTCCACTGCAGCCTCTTTCATTTCTTCTTTGCACCCTGCGAGTGCAAAAAGAAGTACCATTGCGTAAAATGTGTTTTTCATCGGTTGGGTTTTCCTACCTAACGCAAAACAGCATCACTATAGTATAAGCAATTATAAAGTAGGAGTTTACAGGTTTTCCTGTGCCGCGAACTTTTCGAAAAGCTGTACGGTCTTCGTGTTGATCTCCTCAAACGAAAGCCTGTCTTTGGTTTGGTACAAAAACATAAAGGCATAGGGCTTATCGAGGTTTTGGTAAAGGATGCCCTTGTGGTGGCGATAGGTTTCGCGCAGTACACGCTTAAAATAGTTGCGGTCGGTCGCTTTTTTAAAGTATTTCTTGGAAACCGAAACCCCCATCTGGGTAATGCTGCCGGGTTCGGGTTGCGGAACATATACCAGGCGCAACGGGTACTTCGATACCGACTTTCCTCCGGTAAAAAGCAGGTCTATCGTGGCACGGCTTTTCAGCTTTTCGTCTTTTGGGTATGTGTTGCGGTGGTTTTCCATTCGGCGGCAAAGGTACAAAGGATAGTGTTACGGAAATGCTTAAATTTATGGAGGCTCCCAAAGTTTATGTACCTTTGTAATGAAGTGGTTTAGTCCCGGCATACTGTCAGAAGACGGGTGCTTATCGAAACATAGCAAAATTAAAATGGAACAGGAAATAGTAAACCGTGTAGCCGGCAGCGCCCTGCAGATATTCGACCTTGAGGATCATTATCCGGAAGGGGAGCGTATGGCGATTGACATATCCCAATGGTTGTGGGAAGGATTTGTGCTGAAAGAAAAAGAATTCCGCGAGGCACTTAAAAATCATGAATGGCAGCAGTATCAAGGAAAGTTTATCGCATTGGAGTGCAGTACCGACGCTATTGTACCCGCATGGGCCTATATGCTGATAACTGTATACCTGCAGCCGTTTGCCAAAAAAACGATACAAGGAAAAACAGAAAATATCAATATATTGCTGTACCAGCAAATACTCGACGGGCTTGATTATACAGAATATACAGGCAAACCGGTCATCATTAAAGGATGCTCCCGTAAGCCTGTGCCACAGGAAGCCTATGTGTTAGCGGCACAAAAATTGATGCCCTTTGCCAAAAGTATCATGTTTGGCGAGGCGTGTTCATCGGTACCGCTGTTCAAAAAGAAATGATACCCAGTCTAACTAAACCATAACCTACATGAAAAAGACACTATTCGTACTATTGTTTGCTATTGGATCTATATCGGCGAAAGCTCAGGATACCAATCCTGCCCAGGCTGACAACGACACTATTGGCCCATGGACCAAGAAAGGTAATGCCTCATTCCTGTTCAACCAGTCGACTTTTGATAACTGGCTTGCCGGCGGTGAGAACAACATCTCCGGAAATATAGGACTTAATTACGACTTCAATTATAAAAAAGAAGACTGGACCTGGGATAATAAAGTTATCGCTTCTTACGGTGTTGTAAAGACCAAGACCAGTGCCTTTGCGAAAAAAACGGACGACAGGCTGGAGCTTAATTCGCTTGTAGGCAAAAGGGCAACCGACAGATGGTACTATTCGGGTTTTATAAATTTCCGGACCCAGTTTACAAAAGGATATCTTTACGACAGGACGGATGAAGGGGTAGAAACCCGTGAGGAGTATACAAACTTCCTTTCGCCCGCATATCTGTATGCCGGTCCCGGTATGCTTTATAAAAGGGATGATAACTTTAAGATTAACCTGTCTCCCGCTACATCCAAATTCACATTCGTAGACAAGCAGTTTACACTGCCGAATGAAGAGTATTTTGGTGTAAAAGAAGGGGAGTCTATGCGTTATGAGCTGGGTTTTAATGCCTCGATGTATTATAAGCTCGATGTGATAGCCAACGTTACTTTCGAAAATATCCTTAACCTCTACAGTAATTACCTCGAAGATCCCCAAAATGTGGATATCGACTATCAGTTGAATATCGTGATGAGGATCAACCGTTACCTTACCACCAACCTGTCATTCCAGACCATTTATGATGATAACGCCTTCCGGGGCTTCCAGCTAAGGCAGGTATTTGGCGTTGCGGCCAACTACGGATTTTAAAATATTCGCTTTTTTGTTTATATTACCAAGGCCACAGAGTTATATCACTATAGCTTTGTGGCCTTGGTTTTTCTGTAATGATAGTTTCTATACTTCTTTGGGTACAACAGGCACCTCCTGCGCAGGCCGTTGTTTTATCATACGGCTTACACGGTATACCAGGAATATGCTGAGCAGGGTAATACCCGACACGATGTATCCCAGGGTTTCATAATGCTCGAGTGGGCTGTGCTCGGTTTGCTGCACTACTATAGTGCCCGCGAAAGCCGCGGCAATACCACCCGCGATTTGCTGGAGGGAAGAATTTACGCTCATAAAGGCTCCGCGGTCGTGGAGTGCCGGGACGGCCGAAACCAATGCCGTTGAAGGAATCATGCGCGCTGTAATGGCCGACATCATAAATACATTGAATAGCATTACCACCCATAAAGGTGTAGCTTCAAAGCGTGTGTACACCAGGACAATGGCGATCATCCAGAGGCAGGCAATGGCGAAGAGGCGGAATTTATCCATCCGGTCGCTTAATTTTCCTATCAGGGGCATAAAAATGAGGGTACTGATGCCCGCTACAAAAAACACCCAAGGCAATTTTTCATGGGATACCTGAAGGTTATTTACCGCAAAGGCACTGCCAAACGGCATCATCATAAATCCCCCGATAGAAAGCAGGGCAGTAGCTGTAAACCCGATTCGGTACTCTTTATTCATAAGGGTATGGAACAGGTGCTTTAATGGCGATTTGTCTTTCTTCGCGGCCAGGTGATGCGTTACGGGCTTCATTTTTACAGCAATAAGTACCGAGATAATGGCAGCCATAACGGCAATCCATAAAAAGGGGGTGTGCCAGTGCCATTTCTCCGCAAGGTAAAGGCCTATCGGTATGCCAAGCACCTGGCTGGCCCCAAAGCCCATTTGCAGAAACCCCATCACGCGGCCGCGCTGCTGTATGGCAAACAGGTCGGCCACAATAGCCATCGATATCGAACCGATAACTCCGCCGAATATCCCTGTAAAGATTCGTGCTGCCACAAGCAGCTCGTACGTATCTACCACACCACACAATATGGTTCCTATTGTAAATCCTATATAAAAGAAGAGCAGCAGTTTTTTGCGGTCGAACTTATCGGCAAATCCCGCTGTGAGCAATCCCGAGGCCCCGGCACTAAGGGCATAGGCCGAAACGGCAATGCCAAATTGCGTGGGATTCATCTTCAGGGTCTTCATGAGAATGTCTCCCAAGGGCGACATCACCATAAAATCCAGTATTACCGTGAATTGGGTAATGGCCAGGATGAATATGATAAATTTCTGGTAACCCGAAAGGGGCGTGGCTTCAGGCTGCATAAATGTTATTCTTCTTCTTTTTCTTCGGCATGATTTTCCTTGTAATCCGGATACAGAAAATTATTGTAAGGAAAGCGCGAAATATGTATTGCCCTTACAGCTTCATATACCTTTTCCCTGAATTCTTCAAAATTCTCTTTATTGGTGGCCGAGATAAAGAGTGCGTTTTTCTCGCCTACACTCCCCATCCAGGTAGCTTTCCAGTCCTCAAGGGTATTGTGGCGTGCCGTCTTCTCGGTTACCAGGTCATCGTCTTCAATGGTAAGGGGCTTATAGGCATCGATCTTGTTAAAGACCATAATGGTTTGCTTATCGGCACTCTTAATGTCTTGTAATATCTGGTTTACAGACGCGATATGGTCTTCGAACTCCGGATGCGAAATATCGACCACGTGGAGCAGCAGGTCGGCTTCGCGCACTTCATCCAGCGTACTTTTAAACGATTCTACCAGCTGTGTAGGGAGCTTACGGATAAACCCAACAGTATCCGACAGCAAAAACGGAAGGTTTTTAATAACCACTTTACGCACGGTAGTATCCAGGGTTGCAAAAAGTTTGTTCTCTACAAACACCTCGCTTTTACTGATAACATTCATAAGCGTAGACTTGCCAACATTGGTGTACCCCACAAGGGCTACCCGTACCAATGCGCCACGGTTTCCTCGCTGTACGGCCATTTGCCTGTCTATGGTGCGGATCTTTTCTTTGAGCAATGCTATCCTGTCGCGCACAATACGCCTGTCGGTCTCGATCTCCGTTTCACCGGGCCCACGCATACCAATACCACCCCTCTGGCGCTCAAGGTGTGTCCACATACCTGTAAGCCTTGGCAGGAGGTACTGGTATTGTGCCAGCTCTACCTGGGTGCGGGCATAAGACGTTTCGGCACGCTGCGCGAAGATATCAAGGATAAGATTGGTCCTGTCCAGTACTTTTATCTCCAGTATACGCTGAATATTTTTCTGCTGGGCAGGGGAGAGTTCATCATCAAAGATAATGGTCTTAATATCATTCTCCTTGATATATAAGTGTATTTCATCGATTTTACCCGTACCAAGAAATGTTTTCGGGTTGGGGCGTTCCATCTTTTGGAAGAATCGTTTTACTACTTCACCTCCGGCCGTAAAGGTCAGGAATTCAAGCTCATCCAGGTATTCGAAAAGCTTTTCTTCACTTTGGTTTTGTGTAATGATTCCCGCAACTACGGTTTTTTCAAAGTTTATGATTTCTTTTTCTAGCATAATTCAGTTTAATGAAATACAAAAATACTAAAAAAACATAATGTGTTATTTTTTCACATTATCATTAAAATTTCTCAAAAACCGTTTTTTTTGTTAAATTTTAATCAAAAGTTAACCATGTGTTATATTTTTTTAAATTTGGGAATTCAATCTTTACCTAAACTAAATACTATGAAAAAAATTACTTTAGTGATTTTCATGGCATTAATGTCCTGGTGCGGCTATTCGCAGCTTCAACTAGAGACCTTTGATGCCAGTACAAGCCTCCCTCCCGGCTGGCAACAGTTAAACGTAGCCGGGCAGCAACAGTTTTGGAGGGTTGTCGCGCACAACCCACTTACTACTCCTGCCTACGGTGGCAGCGGTAATGTAGCGTACCTGCAGAGGGAGAATGTTGCGAATGGTACAACATCCGAAGACTGGCTTGTAACCAAGCAGTTCCCGGTTCCTGTAAACGGACGCCTTCATTTCATGTCGAGACTTACACAGCTTGGCGATGACGGCAGCAGATACCGTATTATGATCCATACAGGAAATACGCCTTCAGATCCTTCTACATATACCGAAATGGTGCCGGAAATGGGTGAATTGGAAATGAATCCGGATCCGTATCAAACCGATTATCTTGAAAAAGTATTCCCTATCCCGGCTTCAATCCCGGTTGGGCAGAACATCTATATTGCCTTTGTAATGAATGGCGACAATGGTGACCGTTGGCTGATTGATAACGTTAAGGTGGTTCAGCAGTGTTTTAACGCTACCGGCCTTTCCGCTTCAGGCTTCGGTACGAACTCTGCTATCCTAAACTGGAACAACCCTTCGAACGCAGGGGTTTGGAACATTGATATCGTTCCTGCAGCTTCGGCTCCAACAGGCGTTGGCCTTGTTTACAATGGCTTTCCGCCATACACCGCTACTACAGACAGCAACGGTAACCCGCTGCAGCCTTCTACACAATATAAGTACTATGTAAAAGCTACCTGTACCGATTCGGGAACGAGTTCCTGGGTTGGGCCATTCGCTTTTAGTACCGTTGCGGTGGGTGCCACGTGTACCGCGCCGATCAATATTACCGCGCTTCCGTATTCTACAACAGACAATACATCAAACTATGGTGATGATATTGAAGGTACTGCGGGAGCAACAGGCTGTAATGCAACAGGCCAGTTCTTAAACGGTGACGAAGTATTCTATTCGTATACTGCTACTTTTACAGGCAACGTAAGCTTTAGCATGAGCAATAACGGTGTGAATTCCGGTATGTTTATCTATACAAGTTGTGCCAACGTAGGCGTAAGTTGTGCTGCCGGTGGGGTAGGAAATGCTACCACGCCTGTAGAGATAAGCAGTTTCCCGGTTACTGCCGGACAAACGTATTATGTAGCTATCTCTACATCGGGTACGACCCAGTCTACCCCATATACGCTTATAATCCAAAGGGTAAACTGTGCTGCTCCGGTTGGACTGCCAACCTCAGGAGTTGATGGCGACTCTGCCAACCTTTCATGGACAAACCCAAGCGGCGCTTCTTCATGGGAAGTAGCAGTTCAGCTGGCCGGAACAGGTATACCTGCAGGTTCTGGTACTACAGCATCTACTAATACAAACTATAACGCCGGCGGCCTTCTTGACTCTACATCGTATGAGTATTATGTAAGGGCAAACTGTGGCGATGGTACGTTTAGCGCATGGTCTGGCCCTTATGGCTTTACAACCACACAAGTTGCGGTTAACCTAAACTATTCGCAGAATTTTGACGGAGCTACTCATGGCTTCGCGCTGTCGAATGGTACACAAACCAACAAATGGGTAGTAGGGACCGCTACAAGCGCGAGCCCGACACGTTCATTATATATTAGTAATGACAATGGTGCTACCAACAACTTTACAAACGGTACGGCTTCTGTTGTGCATGCCTACAGGGATGTGCAGATGCCTCAAAGTGTAGGTGAAGTAAGCCTGTCTTTCGACTGGAAAGGTCTTGGCGAAAGCTGCTGTGACTATATAAGGGTATGGATTGTACCTGCATCGCATGTACCTACCCCGGGAACACAAATAACAGCTGCCAACAGTGGCGGTGTACAGGTAGGAGGCAACTTCAATATGCAGGCGGCCTGGCAGACAGCCAACTTTACGCTGAATGCGGCTCCTTTTGCAGGTACTGTAAGGAGGCTTGTATTCGAATGGAGAAATGATGGCAGCCTTGGTACCAACCCTGCCGGAGCGGTGGATAATATCAATATCGCGCTTGTGGCCTGTTCTGCGCCTTCAGCTCTTACTGTAGGCCAGGTATCTGACAATTCAGCAACATACAGCTGGACAGCTCCGGGCTTAGCTCCTTCTTCATATGACTATTACTACGGAACTGTTAACACAGCTCCTACTGCTGCAACTATACCAACAGGTAACACTACATCAACCAGTGTAACGCTTAACCCGTTGACACCTACTACCCAATACTTTTTCTGGGTAAGGAGTAATTGCGGCCCTACAGATGGCAACAGTGCCTGGATCGGGCCACTAAGCACAACAACCACACAGGTTGCGGCGCCAATGAACTTTGCCGAAAACTTTGACGGCACCAACAACTGGGGCTTCACTAACGGTACACAGACCAACAAGTGGGTAGTGGGTACCGCTGTAAGCAACAGCCCTACACAGTCGTTGTATGTATCTAACAATAATGGCGCGGCGAATGCCTATACCAACAACTCTACTTCTACAGTACAGGCGTTCAGGGATATCCAGATGCCTGCTACAGTAGATCAGCTAACTTTATCTTTCGACTGGAAAGGTGTTGGCGAAAGCTGTTGTGATTATTTAAGGGTATGGCTTGTTCCATCCAGCTTTACTCCAACTGCCGGAACGCAGATTACTGCGGCCAACAGTGGAGGTGTACAAATCGGTGCGAACCATAATATGCAGACTGCATGGCAAACCGCTACTTATACTGTCAACGCGGCCGGTTTAGGAGGCCAGATAAGAAGGCTTGTATTTGAGTGGAGGAATGACGGCAGTGGAGGTACCAACCCTCCCGCAGCGGTAGACAACATCAACCTTGCTGTTGTAACCTGCCCGCAGCCTACTGCGCTTACATTGGGTGCAATGACAGAGAATTCAGCTGTTGTAAGCTGGACAGGCCCTACATCTGCAACCCCAACATTTGACTACTATTACAGTACTGCAAATACTGCGCCTACGGCTTCAACTACACCATCAAACAACGTTCCTGGTGTAACAACAACTATCGGTGGCCTCAATCCTTCAACAACCTACTATGTTTGGGTAAGGAGTAACTGTGGTTCGGAAAATAGTGTATGGACAGGCCCATTAAGCTTTACCACGCCTCAGATACCGGGTACAATGGCGTATAACGAGAATTTCGAAGGCCCGATTAACTGGACTTTGGTAAACGGTACGCAACCTAATAAATGGATTGTGGGTACTGCTACCAGCACGAGCCCTACACATTCATTGTATATCAGCAATAATAATGCTGCTAATGCATACACCAATAACTCTGCATCAGTTGTCCAGGCGTATCGCGATGTGCTTATAGCCGACCCTGCAACCCAACTTTCATTGTCATTCGACTGGAAAGCCCTTGGCGAGAGCTGCTGTGATTACCTTAGGGTATGGCTGGTTCCGGTAACCTTTACCCCGACAGCAGGTACGCAGATAACTGCGGCCAACAGCGGTGGTATACAAATTGGAGCTAACCACAATATGCAGGCCGACTGGCAGACTGCCAACTATACATTAAGCGCTGCGGGACTTACAGGCCAGATAAGAAGGCTTGTGTTTGAGTGGCGAAATGATGGCAGCGTGGGTACCAACCCTCCTGCTGCGGTGGACAATATTAACTTCAAAGTACTTACATGCCCTGCCCCTACAAACCTTGTATTGGCAAGCCTTGGAGGTACAAACGCAACCTTTACATGGACGGCTGCTCCATACGGGTCAACGTCTTACGATTATTTCCTTACTACAACAAGCACACCTCCTACAGAGGCTACTGTGCCAACAGGAAACGTAACAGGTACTACGGTAACGGTGCCAACGCTTCCATCTACAGCTTACTATTTCTGGGTAAGGAGTAATTGTGGTGGTGGAGATACCAGTATATGGCTTGGTCCGAACGCGTTCAACTCGCCGCAAATACCGGCCGGGCTTGATTACAGCATGGATTTTGAGGTGACAGAACATAACTGGGCACTAAATAACGGTACACAGACCAACAAGTGGGTAGTAGGCACGGCAACAAGCCTTAGCCCGACACGTTCCCTGTATATCTCTAATGACAATGGCGCAACGAATAGTTATACCGCAAATTCAGCATCTGTGGTACATGCTTACAGGGATCTTAGCGTACCTACAGGCGCGAACCTTCTTGAGGTATCGTTCGACTGGAAAGGTGTGGCCGAATCGTGCTGTGATTACCTGAGGGTATGGATGGTTCCTGTAACCTTTACCCCAACACCGGGTACACAGATTACTGCTGCAAACAGCGGTGGTACACAGCTAGGTGCTAACATGAACCAGTCTGCTGCATGGAAGCACGAAAGCTTTGAAATAAACAGCACAGCTTTTGACGGTGAAGTGAGGAGGCTGATTTTTGAATGGAGGAATGACGGCAGTGTTGGAACAAACCCGCCTGCGGCAGTAGATAACGTAAATGTAAACGTTGTTCTTTGTCCTAAGCCTACCGACCTTGATATAAGCTGTGTTTCCTCTACAGGAGGTGAGATAACATGGACTCCGGGCGGTTCTGAAACAAGCTGGGAATATGTATTGCTTCCGGCAGGATCTCCTGCGCCTACAAGCGGTACCACAACTACAACGCCGGCTTATACGGCTGCGGGGCTAGTTGCAGAAACCAACTATACCTTCTACGTAAGGGCAGTATGCGGCGGTACCAACGGTAACAGTACTTGGGCACAAATATCTTTTGAAACCCCTGATGTTTCTATTGTTGGAGCAGAACCATTCTGTGGTTCTACAGGCAGTGCCTCTATTATATTTGATAATACATTCGGGCAGGGAGCAGCTTCAGGATATGGAGATGTAGCATGTCTTGGTTCTACACCAAACCCGGTTTGGTACTACCTTTCGGTAGAGAATACAGGTACCCTCGATTTCAGGATTGTTCAGAACACATTATTCGATGCCAATGGCAACCCGATAGGTGATGGCCTTGACGTAGACTTTGCAGCTTTTGGTCCTTTCCTTGACCTTGAAGAGGCTTGTGACCAGATCGCATTGGAAGACTGTCCTACATGTCCTTTCAGTAACGTTGGTTCATCGTTCTATCCGTTTGGTAATATTATAGACTGTAGCTACTCAGCTGCTCCTATTGAGAACTTTACGATACCGAACGCGCAACAGGGTCAAATTTATGCGGTTCTTATAACCAACTTTGATGGAGACCAGGGGCAGATACAGCTGCAACAGCTTCCTACAAGTACCGGTTCTACAAACTGTAACATCCTTTATGATGTAACTCTTGGTCCGGATCAGATACTATGTGGTGCAGCTGATACATTGATCACGGCTACACTTACAACTCCGGGTAACAGCCAGACACCATCATACCAGTGGTTTATGGATGGCAGTACAACGCCATTTACCCCAACTGTTGTGAATACTACACTTCTTACCCAGACAATCAGGGTAACGGAGCCGGGTGTACATACCTATTCTGTAGTGGTAACAGTTCCAAACGCTGCCAACACAACACCTATTACAGATGTTGTAACGGTAACACTCGGGCCTGAAGTTAACATTCCTAACCCTGCTGAAGTTGTGCTTTGTGGTGAGAACGGTTCAACCGAGATCGACCTTACAACGCTGAATGCGGCGATACTTGGAACAGCGCTTCCGGCAGATTACACCGTTTCTTATTTTGAAACTGAAGCTGATGCGGAAGATAATGCAGGCGCTCTGGATTTAACTGTTCCTTACACTACACCAACGCGTGTACTTTATGTAAGGATTACAAGTACACTTGTAAGTGCTTGTTTCGATGTTGTGCCGTTAACAATTACAGTAAACGAAACTGCAATGGCTACTATCGCCTACGCAAATGCATCTTACTGTACTAATGCAGTTCCTGCTGCTGTAACTCATACGGGTGATACCGGTGGAACATATACTGCTGATGCCGGCCTGACTATTGATGCTGCCACAGGTGAAATAACTCCTGCAACAAGCACAGCGGGTACGTATACAGTTACATATACAATAGCTGCTACTGCATCATGCCCTGAATTTACCACAACTACACAGGTTGTGATTGAAGAAGCGCCTGTAGCAACAATTGCCTATGCAGATTCACCTTACTGTAACAGTGAGAATACAGCGACGGTTACCCATACAGGTGCAACAGGTGGTTCATACTCTTCTACAGCGGGTCTTGTGATAGATCCGGTAACGGGAGAGATCAACCTTCAGACAAGCACACAGGGTACATATACGGTTACGTATACAGTTCCTGCAACTGCTGCATGTGCTGAACTTCAGGTGACTACAGAGATTATAATCAACGAGCTTGCAACAGCAACAATCAGCTACGGAAGCGTAGCATATTGTACTGGCGGTACTGCCGCAACAGTTACGCATACGGGAGCACTGGGCGGAATGTATACTACCGATCCGGCTGTTACTATTGATGCCGCTACAGGAGCTATAAACCTTGCTGCGAGCGCCGCGGGTACTTATACGGTAACGTATACTATAGCAGCAACGACTTCATGTCCGGAATTTGTAACTACTGCTCAGGTTGTTATCGAGGAGGCTCCTCAGGCAACTATTGCTTATGCAGGAACGCCATACTGCTCTAACGGAACTTCTGCCACAGTAACCCTTACCGGTACTGCAGGTGGTGCTTTCACTGCAGATGCGGGTGTATCTATAGATGCGGCTACGGGTGCAATAGACCTTACAGCTACAGCTCCGGGCACTTATACGGTAACGTATACGATTGCTGCTACAGCATCGTGCCCTGCACTATCAGTTACTGCACAGGTTGTTATTACAGAACTTCCGGTTGCTGCAATATCCTACGCAGCGTCACCATACTGTACTGATGCCGGAACGGCTTCTGTAACCTTTACAGGCAATACGGGCGGAACGTATACAGGTGACGCAGGATTATCAATTGACGCGGTAACAGGTGAGATTACACTGGCTTCAAGTACTCCGGGTACGCATACGGTAACGTATACAATAGCTGCCGCAAACGGATGTCCTGATGTTGTTGCAACTGCAACCGTAGTTATTACTAAACTGCCATCTTCGGCCTTTACTTATGAGGTTGCTACAATTTGCCAGAATTTAGGTACCAACGTTGCCCCTACGCTTGATGCGGGAGCTGCTACGGGCGTATTCACTACAGATGTTGCCGGATTGTCTATAGACGCTGCGACAGGTGTAATTACCCCGGGTACAAGTACTGCGGGCACTTATATTGTAACCAATACGATTGCTGCGGCAAACGGATGTGGAACAGTTTCTACAAGTGTTACTATAGTTATTGATTCTGCACCAATCGTGACATTCAACTATGATGCACCGGCTTATTGTAAGGATGCTTCGAATCCTGCTCCGGTTCTCGATGGTGTGGCAGGTACATTCAGCAGTACAGCCGGCCTTGTGATTGATCCTTCTACAGGTGTTATAAACCTTGCTGCCAGCCAGCCGGGTACTTATACGGTTACAAATACAATTCCTGCTACAACGCAGTGTCCGGCCGTAGCGACTACGACGGTTATTGTTACTTCATTACCGGCTGTAGCAGTGTTGCAGGGTTGTGATGGAAGCGCTTATATGCTTCAAGTGAATTTTGACGGAGACCCTGTATACTCTGCAGATACAGTAACACTTATATGGAGGGATGCTGCCGGAACACAGATTGGCAACGGTTCTAAAGTAGAGGTTACACTTGCGGGTAACTATACCGTGACAGTTATACCTGTTGGAAATACCGACTGTGAAGTAACGGTTACTGTTCCTGTTGCAGATACAACATGCCAGGTACCGAGGGGTATTTCGCCGAACAACGATGGACTGAATGATAACTTTGACCTTACGTCGCTAGATGTGAAGAAACTAAGCATCTTCAACCGTTACGGACAGGAAGTATATACTAAGTCTAATTATACCAACCAGTGGGTAGGACAAACCAACGGCGGAGACGAGCTGCCAACAGGTACGTATTTCTATATTATAGAGCGTACTAATGGTGAATCTAAAACCGGATGGGTATATGTAAACAGGCAGGAATAAATAACTTATGAATAACCCCCCGCCTTCGCGGGGGGATTGTTCATAAATTCTTATGTATTTTCTGTATTCTTTGCATAAACATATCATAAAATTCATACATAATTCAAAAATTTTTATTTGTTTTGATATGCTAAAAATCTTAGTATGGAAAAGGGAACAAATAAACGTAATTTACACACATGAAGAAATTATACCTAGCAGCATTCGTTGCGTTTGTAAGCCTGTTTGACGCCAACGCGCAGCAGGATCCCCACTACACGCAGTACATGTACAACATGAACGTTATCAACCCTGCCTACGCGGGATCCAAGGAAAACCTTGCTTTTGGTTTGCTCTACCGCAAGCAGTGGGTAGACATAGAAGATTCCCCGAGCACGGGTACCTTCTCGGGCCACAGCCCTGTGGGCAAGAACGTAGGAT